>ERZ779637.80-NODE-80-length-67000-cov-8.860871_pt1 | contig 67000 bp, 57 predicted proteins | sample MGYA00514196_ERZ779637 | MGnify/ENA primary metagenome ERZ779637 (study PRJEB29562, sample SAMEA4376700) | mouse gut metagenome | isolation source: Cecum | study: EMG produced TPA metagenomics assembly of the A DSS colitis mouse model was used to assess the microbial...
CCGCGCGCCCCATGCGCCGCTTTAGCGGCACACCTCCTCTGCATGGGGCTGTGCAATCGAGTAGGGGAATCTTCCCCTACTCCGCGCGCCCCATGCGCCGCTTTAGCGGCACACCTCCTCTGCATGGGGCTGTGCATAAAAATAAAGAGGATGCTTCCGCATCCTCTTTTTATGTTTCAGACTAGTTCGTGATAACCTGCTCCGTTTCTTTGTCAAATACGTGAATCTTCTCAACATCGAAAGCAAATTTAACGGTATCGCCCGGTCTTGCCGTTGTACGGGAATCAACCCTTGCAGTAATCGGGAACTCTGCCAAATCAAAATACAGGTAAACTTCTGCACCAAGCAATTCATATACTTTGATGGTAGACTCAAATACACATTTTGCGTTTTGGATGTATGCTTCGGAATCGTATACGTCTTCCGGACGGATACCAAAGGTTACTTTCTTTCCTGCGTAACCACCGTCAATCAGCTTCTTGGATTTTGCCGGAGGAAGCGGGATGCTGCTGCCAGCCACTTTCAGGCTTGCGGTATTGCCGCTCACTTCTACTTCCGCATCTAAGAAGTTCATCTGGGGAGATCCCATAAATCCTGCCACAAACAGGTTCTGCGGTTTCTCATACAGGTTCTGCGGTGTATCTACCTGCTGAACAACGCCGTCTTTCATAACAACGATTCTCGTACCAAGCGTCATAGCCTCTGTCTGGTCATGCGTTACATAGATGATGGTAGTACCCAATCTTTGGTGTAATTTTGCAATCTCAATACGCATCTGTACACGGAGTTTTGCATCCAAGTTGGAAAGAGGTTCGTCCATAAGGAATACCTTAGGATTACGTACGATTGCACGACCCATAGCAACACGCTGTCTCTGACCACCGGAAAGAGCCTTCGGTTTACGGTCAAGAAGCGGGGTCAGGTCAAGAATCTTTGCTGCTTCCTTTACCATTTTGTCAATTTCATCCTTCGGAACTTTCCTCAATTTAAGACCGAAAGCCATGTTATCATATACGGACATATGAGGATACAAAGCGTAGTTCTGGAATACCATTGCAATATCCCTGTCCTTAGGCTCTACGTCATTTACGACCCTGTCACCGATTTTCAGTTCGCCGGAAGAAATATCTTCCAAACCGGCAATCATACGGAGTGTTGTAGACTTACCACATCCCGAAGGTCCTACGAAGATGATGAATTCCTGATCTGCGATTTCCAGGTTGAAATCTTTTACTGCTTCGAATCCGTTCGGATATACTTTGCAGACATTTTTTAACGATAAGCTTGCCATTTTACTTTGCCTCCTGATTTTTTTGTATTTATTGTATTTTCCCGAATCCCTGTTAAGGATTTCATTAACTGAATTCAGTATACCGAATTTCGTATTTTTTTGCTATACCAACATTCCACAAATATTTAACGGTACATTGTAGAAATTGCTTACAATACTTATACTTTTTTCACTAAAGTGTCAATATGTACAATAAATCAACCGTTTCCTATACATATTGTACAAGGTACTACTCATGGACACGGCTCTCCGCCTCCACACGTTTGAGCCCCTCACTCTTACTGCCCTCGTCCCCGTAAAAAGCAAGCTGGCTCTTGCCGCGTTTCTTAGCCACATACAGGGCGGTATCCGCCGCTTTGTACAATGTCTCAAAATCTTTTCCGTCCCTTGGGAACACTGCAGCACCGATACTTGCGGTGGCTGCATATTTCACGTACTCACCGGCCTGGAAATCCTTAAAGAAATCACCGAGCTTTGCCGCTTCCTTCTCCAGTGCGGCATCGCTTAAGTTCTTCAGGAAAATGGTGAACTCATCACCGCCGGTGCGTCCGATGATATCCGATGCACGGAATATGGAGCCGATGGAATGCCCAAGGGTCCTTAATACCTCATCGCCGAAAGCATGTCCCAGCGTGTCATTGATTTTCTTAAAATTATCAATATCCAGTACGAACAGCAGTCCCTGCTCCTGCGGATGTTCTCCCATGTACTCCTTAATCTTACGTTCCGTCGCCAACTTATTGTTCAGGCTCGTAAGCAGGTCCGTATCCGCTTTTTCCTCCAGCTTACGGCTTTCCTGTCCGCTCTTAATCTTATTAATTATATTCATCACCATCACTAGGCCGAAAAATACAAGAATTGCCGCCACAAGCTGGTAAATCATGTTTTTCGTGTTCCGCCATTCCCTGGTTCTGACATCGTCCACGTAACTTTGATTAACCCCGATGACCATGGACCAATCGTTGATTCCAACGGGGGCATAGATACACGTCCTGCTTTCCCCTCCTATTTTCGCCTGGAAACTTCCGGTAATTTTGCTCTCCATGCGTACCATGGCTCTTGCTACGGACTCCTTGTACGCCGGCACGTTTTTCAGCCCGCTCCAAATGTTGTCATCCGCCAAAAAGACCGTTTCGACGCCCGCTTTCTCAATGACACTCCCGTTCGGCTCCACGATGGCAAAGAATGTCCCTCCGCCATATCGTATCCCGTCAAATAACCGGCGCAACGTTTCCGCAGGATAATACATTAACAGCTTGTCCCCGTCCGGTTTTCCGTCCACGGAAACAATAGCGATAATTGCCTTCCTGCCTGCTTCCAGCCCGTCATTCCCCACATTTATGTACCGTACCGCTACATTTTCGGACTCATCCTTTTCAATATCCCTTACCGCTTTTTCGATTTGGGAGAAATAAGGCATTTCCGTTATCTCCACCTGTGTACCGTTATGGAGAAGCCCTTTCTCCCCACGGGGATAATACACCACCTCATAGGCGGCAGTGTTCAGGCAAAGCGCTTCCGCCATTTCCACCATGAACCTCTTGTTGGAACTGATATAGCCTTTCATCAGGTAGCCGATGGGCTTCCCCGCATCCGACATCTTCACCAGTTCATTGTTCACCCTCATCGCATACTCCTTGGCGTCATCCACCAGTGTCATATTCACATCGTCCGCCACCGACCTGCTGCTTTTTACGGAAAAGTTGATTAACATCGCTATTACTATGGCAATCAGCAGGCAGGTGGGCACGAACCACTGCATGACTGCCGCCTTAGTCCTCGCTTTTTTCACCTGCGTATCCCCCATCTTCTTTGGTATCCGTTCCCGTCATCCCCATCACTCCCATATCAACACTGAATTCATCCGTCAATGGTTCCTCCGGCGGCTCGAACTTGCGGAAGGTGGCACTGTAAAGCATCGCCGAAAGGTACGCCGGTACCGAAAAGCCAAACATCAGCACCAAAGGAAATGCCCTCGGAACATAATACATGAGAACCACCGGCGCTACATGGGCAGCCAAAATCAATACCGTCCTCGGAAAACTTAACAGTGCCATAAAAAGTGCATTCTTAAATGTGTGAAACACCGTATTGGTAAATCTTGCCAGCACAGCAAACACATAACAAGCAACCATATACGCCGTCATAAAAAGCGCCATCAGAACCACGATTAACGCTTTCGGGAACTCGATGGAAGAATGATTAAAAATCACCCAGTCGCCAAGGAAAATACATGCAAACACCAAAATCACCAGCCATATAATGGTCGCCTGCTTAAAATTTTCCTTAAAGGACTTAAAAAAGCCCCTTGCTATGTACCCTTCTTCATTCCGCACCATTTTTAACAGCACATAATGCATCCCGGTGAATCCTGCCCCCGCCGTTATTACCGGGATACAGCATAACAGCATCAGGAAATTCAGTATCATCAAATCCGCCACCCTTGTCAGCGCACGCATAAAAGGGCTGTCAATATCAAAAATCTTACTCATGTTTTCCCGTCACTTTCTTTTCGTTTTTCTCACTTTTGCGCCTGTTTAAATCAGCAGTTCCATGGGCGTATACCGTATTCCCGCGGACTCCTGCTCCGTTTGGAGGTCGCGGAACCCCAAACGGTGGTAAAACCCGACACCGTAAGGGGAGGCATTCACCGTCACCCGCCGTATTCCCAGTTCGTCTTTCAGGTAACCGCACAGACGCATCATCAATGCCCTTCCGATTCCGCGTTTATGATATGCTGCATCCACAAACAGAAGCGAAACATGGCAATTCGACCTTACCGTAATCATTCCCGCCATACGCTTACCGTCCAACGCCACAAACATTTGGTATGCCCCCATGATAAACATGCGGTGCAGCGTATTGTCCGTAATAAAGTCCTCAAAACTCTTTATCCCTTCCGGCGCATAGTCCTCCGACTCAAACTGGAGGAATGTCCGCCATGCCAACGCCATGGCATCCTCCCAATCGTTCTCGTATGCCATGCGGACCTCATACGGAAACTCCTTTTCCATCATCTTCTTACCTCTTCACCCAATAACCACCATAATTATAACGAATTTTTGCGGTTTTTACAAGAAAAATATATGCAACTTTTATACCCGTGTGTTAAAATGCGGCTGCAGAATGCTACATCACCGCCTCCACCCCCACGCGGTTCACAAGCGGCAGCCCGTTTTCCAAGGCATAAGCGTTTTCCAGGGTTTCCGTGGCAATTGCCTGCATCGCTTCCGAAGTAAAGAAACCCATATGGGAAGTTATCAGCACATTCGGAAACGTCACAAGACGCGCAAGGTTTTCGTCCTGTATGATTTCACCGGAGCGGTCTTCATAAAAAATACCTTCTTCTTCTTCGTATACGTCCAGTCCCACACCGCCAAACTTTTTCTGGAGCAGCCCGTCAATCAGTGCATCCGTGTCAATCAATGCACCTCTGGAAGTATTGACCAGATATACGCCCTGCTTCATCATGGCAATGGTATCTTTATTCACAATGTGTTCGGTTTCGGATGTCAGCGGGCAATGCAGGGATATCACATCCGACTTACGCATCAGCTCCTCCACGGACACGTATTCCGCCTCCAGCCCTTCTGCCGGATAAGGATCATATGCCAATACCTGCATTTGGAAACCGTTCAGTATCCGTATCATTGCCTGCCCGATTTTGCCGGTGCCGACCACCCCTGCCACCTTGTGGTTTAAGTCATTCCCCATCAGTCCGTTTAAGCTCATGTTGAAATCCCTCGTGCGGTTATAGGCACGGTTGGTATGCCGGTTCACCGTAAGAAGCAGCGACATGGCAAATTCCGCCACGGCTTCCGGCGAGTAGCTCGGCACACGCAAAATTACGATTTTATCCTCCGCCGCCTTAACGTCCACATGGTTAAAACCCGCACTCCTCAAAAGAATTGCCTTAACTTTCATCTCGTAAAGCTGTTCCACCATCTTGGCGTTCACGTAGTCATTGACAAAAATACAAATGGCATCATAACCTTTTGACAAAAAAACTGTTTCCTCGTTGCAGGGCAGTTCTATGAACCGTATTTCAAATCCGTAATCCTTTGCCATCGGTTCAAACCATATTTTATCGTATGGCTTCGTTCCGTAAAACGCAATCTTCATATTTCAAAACCTCCCTATCTTTATTTCCTGTTTTCAAATCCTGCACGCCTTTGTCACGCAAAGCCGTATGCAATGTACCCACATAGCGTCTGCAAAAACCAAACCGATTATACATCCCCGTTTCCAATCATGACAAAAACAGCTCCCTACCCGAAAATACTGTCCCAAAAGTCCTTCGCCGTTTTCTTAATGCCCTGCCAAAAACCGTCCGCTGCCTCGGACACCGCGTTTTCCACCGCTTCGCTGATCGCTTCATCGGCATGGTTCACGATATCCGCACCGTATTTATTATAAAGTTTTTCCGCCTGACTTAACAGATATTCGCTGTTTAATCCCATGCTTTTTAACTTATTCATCAAATCAAGGATAAGCTGTACCTCATCCTCCGACAGCGTCACGCCGAATTTTTCCTGCCCTTCTTTAATCGCCGTGCGGATGTCCGCATCCGAATCCAGTTCCCCTTTCGCCACTTTTTCCTTCAGCCATGCCATAAGCTGCTCGATTTCGTCGCTGCCGGCATTGGCATTTTTTGCCGCTTCCGCCAGTTCTCCCGTAGTAATCAGTTCATTAAGGGCATTGGACAGGGATGCATCGGAAATCGTCGTCCCCTCCATCTTCTCATATGCCTTCACGGCGCCAATCAACGCTGCCGTGCCCGAAATCTGTGTGGGTGCAACCACGGTAACTTCCGTATCCTGTATCCCTGCGGTCAGCAGCGCATTGCGGTACATTCCCGTAGTACAGTAATTTATGTTTTTCGTCGTCACATACACGCCGCTTCCCGCAGCCCCTTTCCTTAATATCACGCTGGATAAGGATTTGCTGCCAATGACCGACGGACTTAAGTAGGCATCCAAATATTGGTGTTCCTGCTCATTGGTCACGGTAACCACCTCATATCCGGCAAGTTGTTCCCTCGTAATGCCCATCAGCCCAAGCACCGTATCCTTCTGCTGCTCCGTCAGGTCCGCCCCAAGCGCCACCACCACCTTGCCGTCTTCCGGCAGGATGCTCTGTGCATGGGCTTCCATGCCAAACAATCCTGCCGCGATGCACAGGATTGCCGCCAAACATAATAATTTTTTCATAATAACACCTCACTCCGCTATAACACCGACATCATCCATCCGTAAATGTCCGCATACACCTGCTCCCTGTCCATTTCGTTCAGCAATTCATGCCGGTCATTCTCATACAGCTTCAGCTCCACACGCTTCATGCCCATATCAAGAAATGACTGGTAAGCACGTTTCACCCCTTTTCCATACCCGCCTACCGGGTCTGCATCGCCTGATGCAAACAAAACGGGCAGTTCTTTTGGCATTTTCCCCAGGTTCTCTTTCTTATACAGACGGTTTACCAGTTCTAACAGAGTTTGGAAACCGTTTACCGTAAACGTAAATCCGCAGAGGGGATCTTCCAAATAAGCATCCACGATGTTCTCCTCTTTGGTCAGCCAATCCATCTGCGTCTTGGAATCCGGTATCTTTTTATTATAATTGCCAAAGGAAAGGGCATTCATCAGACCGCTGGGATGCTTCTCTCCGGCAAATGCCTTTTGTACTGCCAAAAGTGCTTTTCCCGCCATCAGCACTGCCTTCGGCTGCATTCCCGTACCGACGATAACCGCCGCATGGATTCCCGTACCGTAACGGCACAGGTAATTCCTTAAAATGAAAGAACCCATGCTGTGTCCCAAAATAAAATACGGCACGCCCGGATACTGTTCCTGTACCATCTTTTTTAACCGGTGGGCATCCCTCACTACCACCGTGGCTGCATCCCTTTCGCAGAAATAACCGTAAGTTCCGTTTTCTCCCACGGATTTGCCGTGTCCCAAATGGTCCTCGCCAACGACCAGTATACCCTTTTTTGCCATAAAGCAGGCAAATTCCTCATACCGTGCAATATACTCCGCCATTCCGTGGATAATCTGTAAAATGCACACCGGCCGGTCCGTATCGGGCAACCACTTCATGGCATGAATCCTGTTGGTATTATCCCTGGAATCAAAATACAGTTCTTCTCTTTTTATCATGTGCATCCCTCCCGTCTTACGTTCCGGTACCGTCCTTGAAATGATAACACGCCCGCATAAGTCCACGGCAGGGCATACCGGTACCATGAACCCATTATACACTAAATAGTATCCTTTTTTAAGTTATTCATAAAAATTTTATCAATTACCGGAACCGTTCAGCCTGAAACATTATGCTCAGGATGAGGGGGGGGGACGCATGGGCGGGAGGTTTTTGCGGAGCGGCGGCAGCTATTCAAAACCGGTTTCAAAATATGGCGGTATTTCTTATTGCTCCCAAACGGCGGTTTATGAGTGCATCAGCATATTTCAGCCCCCGCAGGCATGGACTTCTCCGGTGCCACCAAAGCAAGATTTCCTTCCGCATCCTCCGCGCAAAGGAGCATTCCTTCCGACCATATCCCTGCCAGCTTGGCAGGTTTCAGGTTTACGAGCACCATCACTTTCTTTCCTACCATTTCTTCCGCAGTATAGTATTGCTTAATACCCGATACAATCTGCTTCACCTGACTGCCCACCCGCACTTTGGAGCAGAGCAGCTTCTTGGATTTCGGCACTTCCTCGCAGGCAATGATTTCCCCTACCTGGAACTGCATTTTGGCAAATTCGTCATAACTGATTTCCGGTTTGGCCTCAATATCAATGACATCCCCGGTTTTTTCCCCCTCTCCTTCCGCTTCCGGGTTTCCGGCGTTTTCCCCGTTTGCTTCCGCCTTTGCCTCAAAAAGGGCTTCCGCTTTTTCCAGCACTTCCTTCACATCCAAACGCGCAAAAAGGATTTCCGGTTTTTCCGTCACCTTATTCCCGTCAGGATATTTTCCAAATTCCCTTAACGAATCGAAATCCCGCAGGGACGTGTTTAACTGTTCCGCGATTTTCCCTGCCGTGGACGGCATATACGGCTCTAACAGCGATGCTCCTATGATAATGCTTTCCACCAGGTTATACAGCACGGTTGCCAGCCGGTCTTTCTTCGTTTCGTCCTTTGCCAGTACCCACGGTTCGGTTTCGTCAATATATTTATTGCAGCGCTTAAACAGGGTGAAAATCTCCGTCATGGCATCCGCCACCCGCAGCCCTTCCATCTTCGCGCATACTTTATCATAGGTACCCGTCACCACTGCCTTCAAATCCTCGTCTACCGCTTCCGCCGCTCCTTGCCCGGAAACTACCCCGCCGAAATACTTATTACTCATGGAAATCGTCCGGTTCACAAGATTGCCCAGCGTATTGGCAAGGTCTGAATTTAACCGTTCCACCATCAGTTCCCAGGAAATCACGCCGTCATTTTCAAACGGCATCTCGTGCAGCACAAAATACCGCACCGCATCCACACCGAAGAAATCCACCAAATCGTCGGCATACAGCACATTTCCCCTGGATTTGCTCATCTTTCCGTCGCCCTGTAACAGCCACGGATGCCCGAAAATCTGTTTCGGCAGCGGCTCGCCCAATGCCATGAGGAAAATCGGCCAGTAAATCGTATGGAAACGGATAATATCCTTCCCAATCAGGTGCAGGTCTGCCGGCCACAGCTTCCCGTACCGTTCATCGTTATTACCGTCACAGTCGTAACCGATACCGGTAATGTAATTGGTCAGTGCATCCAGCCACACGTAAACCACATGCTTCTCATCAAAATCCACCGGAATCCCCCACGTAAAAGAAGTCCTCGACACACACAAATCCTGCAGTCCCGGCAGAAGAAAATTGTTCATCATCTCATTCTTACGGGACACCGGCTGGATAAATTCCGGGTGGCTGTTAATATGCGCAATCAGCTTATCCGCATATTTGCTCATCTTAAAGAAATACGCTTCCTCCTTCGCCGGTTTTACTTCCCGCCCGCAGTCCGGGCATTTTCCGTCCACCAACTGGGATTCCGTCCAAAAGGACTCGCAAGGAGTGCAATACATCCCTTCATATGCCCCCTTATAAATATCCCCCTGCTCATACAGCCTTTTAAATATTTTCTGCACCTGCTTCTCGTGGGGTTTATCGGTAGTGCGGACAAAATTATCATAAGACGTATCCATCAAATCCCACAATTTCCGTATCGTCCCCTGCACGTTATCCACAAATTCCTTCGGCGTAATACCCGCTTCCTGCGCCTTCAGCTCAATTTTCTGTCCGTGTTCATCGGTTCCGGTCTGGAAAAAAACCTCGTACCCGTCTTTCCTTTTAAACCTGGCGATACTGTCCGCCAATACGATTTCATAACTGTTGCCGATATGGGGTTTCCCCGATGTATAGGCAATCGCCGTCGTAATGTAATATTTTCCTTTTCCCATGTTCTTCCTCCTAATTCCTATTTTTTACACAAGTCCGCAGCAGTATTCTTCTTCCGGGCAGGGGAAATCTTTTCTCCTGCCCCGCGTCGGGCATCCGCCTGTTTCTGCCGACAAAATTCACTTGGGTACCCGTGTGCATAAAAAAAGAGCCGTCTCTCCTTTCCTCAAGAAGACGGACCCTCAAAGCCGTGTTACCACTTCCCTTTATCCGACCCTCACGGAACCGGACCTCAACGGGTACTGCATACCCTGCCGCTATAACAGGCGGAACCTGTCGCAGCCTAACCGGTACCACCGGCTCGGTGCGCCGCTCAGGAGCCATATTCCGTATATTCCCGCCCGGTTCCTTCCAGCCCCGCCACATGGAACAACGCCCAAAGCATCCCGTCCCGGAATCCCTCGGACACCTTTCCAAGCCCACGGTAGAACCTTCTCTGTAAGACCTTCCTATACTTACTCTCTCCGTCACTGCTTTTCCTTTATATATTATAGTATAAGATTACTGAAAACACGCCGGCTTGTCAAGAATTTCTTTAAAACACTCCGTCCCCACGCCCCCCAATCAAAACCTTTTTCCCTTCAAACGCGAACCCATATTTATAAATCCGTTCCTGCGGAATCCCCTTTCCCGCCAGTACCGCTGCATAATTCTTCGCTTCAATTTGGTCAAGCGCCGCGCGTACCGTGTCTTCCAGCGTACCCTCTTTTCTCGGATTATATACTTTAAACTCAATCACATATGCATTCTTTTCCCCATCCCCCGGTTCCAGCATAATATCATAACGCCCAAACCCGCTTTCCCGGTTGGAAGTAATAACATACCTTCCTCCCAAATCCACCATCAGTCCCAAAACAAACCCATGGTAAAAGCGTTCCGGCTCCGACCTCTCCGATGCGCGCCTCCCGGTATCAAAAAAACTGAACATTTCACATGCAACACGGTTCATGTATTCATCCATGGATTCCAAATCGCCTTCCAGCATCGCTTTTACAAAATCATTATAGTCCGAAAGACTAACTGCAAACCATTTCTTTACCATGCCTTTAAACATCAGGCTTACTTCATAGTTGGTCAATGCCAATTCATATTCCGGCAGTAAAATATCTTCCGAATCATATTCCCCATGCCCCAATACTTTTAAATAGCCGCTTGCCAGCAGCAGACTCCATATCGATTGCTCATCCCCATCCAACTGGCTGTAAACAATCTGTTCGTCAATGGGTGCCAATAGATGTTCCCCATTCAGCAAACGCTCAAAAGACTGCTTGACCCCCTTGCTCCCCTCCCGGATTAATTTTCCCACGAGACTGTTGGAACTTGTATTTGCCCAATATGCTGCCACCTTCCCCTTATCTAAATAATTTAAAATCGACCATGGATTATAGATATCCTTATGACAGCCAAATACAAATCCGTCATACCAGCATTTTACCGTCTTCTTATCATCATATCCATATTCATCCATGGATGCAAATACTTCTTCTTCCGTAAATCCAAAAGTTGCCGCATATTCGTCCGATGTTGTCGTTACTACTTTTAAATTATTTAAATCCGAAAATACTGACTCTTTGCTTATCCTCGTAATTCCCGTCATAAGCGCCCGTTCCAACCACGGATTTGTCTTAAAACCGGAATGAAAAAGGCTTCTGGTAAACTGCACCAGTTCCTGCCAGTAACCGTTTACATAGGCTTCCTGCATCGGCGTATCATACTCATCCAATAGCAGGATTACTTTTTTCTTATAATACCGGCACAGAAAATCCGACAGCTTATAGAGGGCGGAAGTAGCCACTACTTCCGGCATATCCATGCCGACGCTCAGAAAGTATTTTTTATCCGCCTCCGTCAGCAGACCACTCTCCAAAAGGAAATAATTCCTTCCGTACAAATCGGCAAGGAGCTGCCCAATCCGCTGTTTCGCCGACCGGTAATCCCTTTCCTTTACATTGGCGAACGAAAGGCTTATCACCGGATATGTTCCCTGCAGCCGGCGGTATTTTTCCGCTTTCCAAATATCCAGCCCTTCAAACAAATCCCCACGGTCCGCATACCCCACGGAAAAAAACTGCTCCGTCATACTCATCGTCAACGTCTTTCCGAACCGGCGCGGTCTTGTAATCATCGTCACTTCATCCCCGCTTTCCCACCATTCCCTGAGAAAAGCCGTTTTATCCACATAAAAATAGTTATTTTCGATGATTTTGCTAAAATCCTGGATTCCGATTGCCACCGTTCTTGCCATAGAACGTTCCTCCCGTCCAAAACCTGTGGTGCCTGCGCACGCCGTTAATATGCCAAAATTTCACATCCGTCTTCCGTCACCGCCACCGTCACTTCCCATTGCGCCGACAGTTTTCCGTCATCGGTATAGGCGGTCCATCCGTTTCCGTCATCCACGTAAATCTCGTCCGTCCCCTGGTTCACCATCGGCTCTATGGTAAATACCATCCCCGGCACCATTAACATCTCCGTCCCTTTTTTTGTCACGTAACTGACAAAAGGATCCTCATGGAATTCGATGCCCACGCCGTGTCCGCCGATATCCCGCACCACGCTGCACCCGTTTGCCCTGGCATGGCTGTTCACCGCGTCCGCCATGTCGCCGAGAAAGCGCCACGGTTTCACCTGTTCGATTCCCTTCTCCATGCACTCCTTCGCAATACGCACCAGGTCCGCCGCTTCTTTGGATATCTCGCCAATACAGAACATGCGGGAGGAATCCGAGAAAAATCCTTTATATATGGTAGAAATATCCACATTTACAATATCCCCTTCCTGCAAAACCACATCCTCGGAAGGTATCCCATGGCAGACCTGACTGTTCACGGAAGTGCATACGCTCTTGGGATAACCGTCATAATGCAGCGGCGCCGGTATCCCGCCCAGCTCCTTCGTCTTCTCATACACCATACGGTCGATTTCCCCCGTATTCATCCCAACCCTGATATTCTCCGCCACATAATCCAAAACCGCAATGTTGCGCAGCCCGCTTTCCCGTATACCGTCAATCTGCTTCTTCGTCTTTATCATATCCCTGTCCGGAATGATATGCCCGTCCATCTGGCACTTAATAATCCTCTCGTCAAACCTCTCATGGCAGGCTTTGTATTTTCTTCCGCTCCCACACCAGCAGGCATCGTTCCGTCCCAATTTCTTATACATCCCTTGTTCCTTCTTTCTTCTTTTACTTCCTTTTCCGCATGTTTCCATCTGCATTTACATAAACACGCCCTATTATCATAACACAAAAAATCCCCGCCGTCTCCCCCAACAGGAGAAAGCAGGGATTTTTTTAACAATCAACCCCGGAGAAATGCAGGGACTTAACATAACCGTCCCGTCGCAAAACGATTTGGAATGGCTTACGCCTGCGCATTCCGGAATTTTTCAAATGCCCCGAACATATTTTGCACGTTAGCGCCGACATCGCCTTTGAACACGGCGCTTCCTGCCACAATGACATTCGCTCCCGCTTCCAGCGCCACACGTACGTTATCCACCGTAATGCCGCCGTCCACCTGGATATCCGTCTGCAGACCGTGCTGCTCAAAGAGCGCCCTTGCCTGACGGATGCGCCCGGTGGATGCCGGTATGTAACTTTGTCCTCCGAAACCGGGTTCCACCGTCATGACTAACAGCATGTCAATCCGGTCGATGAACGGGAGAACCGCTTCCACAGGGGTTGCCGGTTTGATGGACAGTCCCGCCTTTTTGCCCAAACTGTGTATTTTACCGATTACCTCGTCCGGCTGTTTGGCGGCTTCCAAATGAAACGTAATGATATCCGCCCCTATCCGGGCAAATTCCTCCACATACCGCTCCGGCTTCTCTATCATCAGATGCACGTCAAACACCATATCCGTAAGCCCGCGGATGGAAGACACCACCGGCATTCCGAAGGAAATCGACGGGACAAAGCTGCCGTCCATCACATCGATATGAAGATACTGTGCCCCTGCGCTTTCCGCTTCTTTAATCTGCTTTCCCAGCACGGAAAAATCCGCCGCCAAAATAGAAGGTGATAAAACCAGCATATCCATTCTATTCTCACTTTCCGATGAATTCTTTCACCGTCTTATATACCCCTGCGCCGTCCAAACCGTATTTCTCCACCAAAGCAGCCGCAGAGCCGGACTCTCCGAATACATCCTGCATACCAATCTTGCATACCGGCACGGGAGCTGCCTTGCAAAGTGCGTCGCAGACTGCGCTGCCCAAACCGCCGATGACGGAATGTTCCTCTGCCGTAACCACTTTTCCCGTTTTCTTCGCCGATGCGATAATCAGTTCTTCGTCCAAAGGTTTAATCGTACAGATGTTAATCACTTCCGCGCTCACACCTTCTTCCGCCAGCTTCTCCGCCGCTTCCAAAGCGCTTCCCACGCAGATTCCGGTAGCCACGATAGTAACGTCCGTACCTTCCCGGACCACCGTTCCTTTTCCGATTTCAAATTTGTAATCCGGCCTGTCATTAATCACAGGACATGCCGCACGGCCAAAACGGATGAACACGGGACCTTCATGCTCCACCGCAGCCCTTACCGCTGCTTTCGCCTCGATATCGTCTGCCGGACACATCACCACCATACCGGGAATCGTCCGCATTAACGCAATATCCTCGTTGCACTGGTGGGACGCCCCGTCCTCGCCTACCGTGATACCCGCATGGGTCGCGCCGATTTTTACGTTCAGGTGGGGGTATCCTACCGAGTTACGTACCTGTTCAAAAGCACGTCCTGCCGCAAACATGGCAAAAGAACTTACAAAAGGAATCAGACCCGTGGTAGAAAGCCCTGCCGCAATGCCCACCATGTTGCATTCCGCGATACCGCAGTCAATATGCCTGTCGGGATATGCCTTCTTAAACACACCCGTCTTGGTCGCTGCCGCCAAATCCGCATCCAGCACTACCAGATTGGGATATTCTGCCCCCAGTTCCACTAACGCATTACCATAACTTTCTCTCGTCGCAATCTTCTTTACTTCTGACATAGTTCTTCACCAATCCTTTCCAAGTCTGCCATTGCTACCGCATACTGCTCATCGTTCGGAGCCTTGCCATGCCAGTCCACCGAACCTTCCATAAAGGAAACGCCTTTTCCTTTCAGGCTGTGGGCAACGATTGCCGTAGGCATACCCTTTGTCTCACGCGCTTCTTTAAAAGCGCTCCTTAAAGCGTCAAAATCATGGGCATCCACATTGATGACATGGAAATTAAACGCCTCAAATTTCTTATCTATGGGATAAGGAGAACATACATCATCTATCTTACCGTCAATCTGCAAACCATTGTTATCCACGATAACCACAAGGTTATCCAGTTTCCTGTGTCCGGCAAACATGGAAGCCTCCCATACCTGGCCTTCTTCCAGTTCCCCGTCGCCAAGCAGCGTGTATACACGGAAATCCTTTCCGTTCATCTTCGCGCCAAGTGCCATCCCCACTGCTGCGGAAATGCCCTGTCCCAGCGATCCGCTGGACATATCCACGCCCGGAATGTGTTTCATGTCGGGATGTCCCTGTAAATAGGAGCCCAGCTTACGCAGCGTGGTCAAATCCTCCACCGGGAAAAATCCCCTGTTTGCCAGCGTGGAATATAACCCCGGCGCCGTATGCCCCTTGGACAGTACAAAACGGTCCCTGTCCTCCATCTTAGGATTCGCCGGGTCAATGTTCATTTCCTCAAAATACAGATATGTATACACATCTGCCGCAGACAAAGAACCGCCCGGATGTCCCGCTTTTGCACTGTGAACCGCTGTCACAATTCCTTTTCGCACCTCATTGGCTTTTTTTTGTAATTCCAGATTCTCCATGGTTTCTCCTCCAAAAATAAAGCGTGTTAATCTTTACTAAAATATTTTATCATACATTAAATAGCAAGTCTAGGACATTTGTGCATTTTCTGCAAATATTTCGGAATCACATTACCGTTTCACTCCACGGAGCGCAACACGTTCCGCGATTGCACACACGACATCTTTGCTCCTTAATCCCCATCCTTCCGCCGGCAGATAAACCAAAGCAAAATCTGCGGAATCCACCGCAACAGTTCGGCCCGAAATGTTATGATACGGCATTACATTTTTTGATAACCAGTAAAAGCCAGGGACAAACCGGACAGGGGGTTGTGCTCCTGGCTTTTACGTCCCTACCCACCAACGAACATAACATTTCTGGCTGAACTGTTACAATCCACCCGGAAAAACATGAACAAAATATTGTTTATTTTCCCGCTGCATGGTACAATAGTGTACATAAAAAATATTACTATATAATATTTTTTATGTACTATGCCAAATTGGGATTTTGGGCACAGCAAAACCACATGCCCAAACCATAAAAAGCAAAAAACTTTTTTCAAAGGAGGGGAGAAGTTTTAAACATTCTAAACTATTTCAATGATATCGAAATATGCATCGCATAAGCCAGACACGAAAAACGCCAAACGTGCTTTGCAGGCACATTTTTGCGAATCGCTGCCTGCGGAAACAAATAGCAGAAGGAGAAATGAATTATGAACCTTGAGATTTTAAAAAACGAAGAAAAACGAATGAATTTAATTATGTTCATTTTTTTATCCATAATACCGATTGTCGCATTTGTTTATGTACTGCTTTTTAACGGCGGCCAGGCAAAAGACAGTATCGCGCTAATCATGGTAGTTGTCTGCCTGATTACCAAGGCATTGGAAAAAGTCCTCGGAAAATACGCCAAGTACATATATATTTCCATTTTACCGTTTTGCGGGGCAATTGTCATCGTATTAGGTACCCCCGGCTGTTTTGGCGCCATGGTGGAAGCATATTTCCTCGTATTGTTTTTATCCGTTCCTTATTATGATTTATCCATGATTAAAATGTGCAGCATCATTACCGTTGTGCCGAACGTCATTGCCATGATTCTGTTTCCTCAGGCATATTTGGCAATGTATACCCTTTCCATATGGGTTTTCGCATGGATGGTATACGCCCTTGCCGTCCTTGTTTCGGTCATGATTGTGATAAGGGCGCGGACTTTATTCCAAACCGTGGAATCCAAGGAGCATGAAGCGGAAGAAATGCTTGAAAACATCCGCGGCGCTTTTGAAGGTTTGCAGAGTTCCTCCGAAAGCATTTACGATTCCCTGCACGGTTTTGAAGCCAGCACGACTCAGATTGCCGCATCCACAGAGGAAATTTCCGGCAACGCCAATACGCAGATTCAGCAGGTGGAGGGAAGCCTCCAGATTTTCGGCGACTTAAACGACATGATTGTTAATTCGGAAGAACGGGTTTCCCAAACCGTGGAAAACATGAAACTGTTAAAAGAAAAGAACGACGAAGGTATCCGCTCCATCACGGAACTTGCAAAGAAATTCCGGGAAAACATCGAATCCACAAAGAAAGCGTCGGAAGGCGTCACCCTGTTAGCGCAGAAATCCAGCTCCATCGGGGAAATCATCGAAAGTATCGGCCAAATTGCAAAGCAGACAAACCTGCTCGCCTTAAATGCAGCCATTGAGGCCGCAAGGGCAGGGGAAGCCGGAAAAGGCTTTGCCGTAGTCGCGGACGAAATCAACTCCCTGTCCAGCGAATCCGCCACGGCAACCCAAAAGATTGACGCCATCTTAAAAGACATTATTTTTACGGTCAAGGAAATTACCGGACTGATGGATTCCAACAATACCATCGTCAATGAATCCAACGTGAAACTGGACGATACCGTACAGATTTTTGACGCCATCCTCCACTCCTCCGAGCAGGTTATCTCCGTCATTGATTTGTTAAAAGAAGAACTGGCAAATATTGTCACCATTAAAGATAATTTACAGCATGCCATGAAGCAGGTAGAAGACATTTCACGCACTTCCGTGGAAAACACCACCGAAATCAGCGCTTCCACACAGGAGCAGGCATCCGGCGTGCAGATTATCCTTGGTTCCATGGAAAATGTACAGACCGGAATGGAAAGGCTTTCCGGCATCATAAACGCCAAGAATAACCAATAAAGCATTAGCGGCGGCGGACGCACCAAAAGGAGGGTCTTGCCACCGGGTGAAAGCATGGAAAACAGCAACACCCATCCCCCAAGAAGCAGCAGCCCCCTATTCTCCGTAACCAGCAGGGAACAGGCGCGGAGCGCCATATGCGGTTTCCGCTGCCGTCCTGCCGGGGGGGGCGGCAGCGGAAACCGCATATGGCGCTCCGTGCCTGTTTCCTGCGTCCGCTGCCCCCTCCTTTAAGCCTTCTTCCTCTCCTTCACCTTCACGAACACCGCCTGCAACACGATAAAGAAGCAAAGCAGTACTGCCGTCACGATATTCGCCCAAGCCCCGATGAGCTGTCCATGGGTCTGCACCAGTTTGGAAATCGTACCGTTAATCAGTACACCGAACAGCGACCCCACCACATTTCCCACGCCGCCTGTCAACAGCGTACCGCCGATGACCGCCGAGGATATGGCGCTCATTTCCAGCCCGGTTGCCTGTGTCGTCGTTCCCGACATGGTGTTCAGGCAATAACAGATGCCTCCGATGGATGCCAGGAAACTGGACAGCACATATGCCTTTAACGTAACTTTTTTCACGTCCAGCCCCATCAGCGTTGCCGACTGCTGGTTACCGCCTACCGCATATATGCTCCGCCCGAACCTCGTGTAGCGCAGCATCAGGAACACTGCCAAAACCACCAGCAATGCCACGATAACCGAAACCCTGACATACGGAATTTGGGGAATCCCCTTTTTGTTCACGTATGCACCGATACCAAAAGGCATTTCGATTTTAAAACTGGAAAGTTTCGTAAAAAACGGGTCGCTGGTAATGCTCACCTGTTCGGTACATATGACCGCCGTCATGCCCCTGGCAAAGAACATTCCCGCCATCGTCACGATAAAGGGCTGTATCTTTAAATAAGCGATCAGCCATCCCTGTACCAGACCAAACACAAGCCCCACCGCCAAAACCAGCAGCATCAGTACCGGACTGCCCCAGCCCCAGCGTTCGATTCCAACGGCAATAATCATACAGTCCATGGCAACCACGCTGCCCACGGAGATATCAATACCGCCCGTTAACATGACGCAGGTCATGCCGCTGGCAAGGCAAATCAGTCCAGCATTGTCGATTAGGATAAACAGGAAAGTCTGCAGGCGGGTAAAGCCCTTATCCGCATACACTACGCATCCGCCGATATACATCAGCACGAACAATACAATGGTGATAATCAGCAATAGGTTATTACTGTTGATTTTCAACTTTTTGTTTTTCATGACCTCGCCTCCTTTGCAGCCAGTTTCTTTGCGGACATCTTTTTAAAGTATTCCTTTACCGGCTCCGCCTGGATTACGACAATCAGAATTACGACAATTGCCTTAAACACCGGCGCCTGTGCGGAAGATATACCCAGCGCATACAGCGTGGTAGTCACGGACTGGATGGTATAAGCGCCGATAACGGAACCCGCAAGGTTGAATTTACCGCCCCCAAGACTGTTTCCGCCAAGCGCAACCGCAAGAATGGCATCCAGCTCCATGTTCAGTCCGATATTGTTCGTATCCGCGGAGTAAATACGGGAAGTTGCCACCAAACCCGCAATGCCTGCACACAGACCGCAAATCACATAGGTTAACAGGATAATCTTTGAAGAATTAAAACCGGAAATCCTCGCTGCCTTTTTATTGATGCCGACACCCTGGATAAATGTGCCGAGAGCAGTAAAACGCAATACCAATGCCGCAATTAAGATGCATACCGCCGCAATAATGATGGGCGTCGGAATGATTCCCACATAGGAGCCGAATATCTGGAAGGAAGGCACACGCACATACACAATTTGGCTGTTGCACAAAAGCAGTCCGATGGCACGCCCCGCCGACCACAAAATCAAAGTGGCAACCATAGGCTGTATATTCAGGTAAGCCACCAGGAACCCGTTGAACAGACCGCAGACACACGCAATGCCGATGCCCGCCAAAAGCCCCACCCAAAGAGGGCTTGCATATTCGGATACGTTTGTTACACCGTATCCTGCCAGCAGCATACAGCACAGACCGCCCGAAAGACTCATAACGGAGCCAACGGAAATATCCGTACCTGCCGAAGACGATACCACAAGCGTCATACCGATGGCAAGAATCGCCACCTCACTTCCCCTGTTCAGGATATCAATGAGACGCCCGAACAGCACACTGCTGCCGCCCGTAATTGGACGGATGGTAATACTGAAAAAAGAAAACGGCGGATTTCCGCTGGCAATATCATAAACCACATTAATCAGTATTACGAGAATCATACTGAAAATCGGCAAAAATAACCTTTTTTTCGTAATGTTCTTTAATTTACCCATTCGCTCCACCTCCCGCAATCGCTTTCATGACACCTTCCTGTGACATTTCGTCCACATTCAGCTCCCCTACTTTTTCACCGTCGCGCAGCACCGCCAGGCGGTTGCAGGTACGCAGCATTTCCTCCACTTCGGAAGAAATAAATATCAGGCTCTTGCCCTCATCCGCCAGCTTAATAACCAGCTTTTGGATTTCCGTTTTTGTTCCGATGTCAATCCCCCTCGTGGGTTCATCCAGCACGAGAAAATCCGGATTGGTCGCCAGCCATCTCGCCAGAATGACTTTCTGCTGGTTACCGCCGGAAAGCTGTTTGATTAACGTCTCCCTGCTTGCCGTCTTTATGCTCAGCATTTCTATGTATTGATCCGCAATCTCTATCTGTTTCGCCATGGGGATGCGTTTAAAGATTCCCAGCTTCGCCTGCATGGCAAGGATGATATTTTCACGCACCGACAGATCCCCGATGATGCCTTCCTCCTTACGGTCGTCAGGGAGAAGACCCATGCCCAGGTTCATGGCATCCAGCGGACTCTTGATGTTCACTTCTTTCCCGTCCACCTTAAGGGTTCCGCTCTGTGCCCGGTCCGCACCGTAGATAACGCGGGCAAGCTCGCTCCTGCCGCTTCCGAGCAGTCCGGTCAGCCCCACCACTTCCCCTTTGTGGATATCCAGGTTAAAGGGCTTAATCTTGCCCGCATGGCCCAAACCTCTTGCTTCAATTTCCAAAGGCGCGTGGGACGTGTCCTTCTCGCCTTCCGGTTTGATGGATGCCAAATCGTCAAAATCCTTACCCATCATGGCTGCCACCAGTTTTACGCGGGGCAGTTCCTCTACTGTATATTCCCCCACCAGTGTCCCGTTACGCAGTACGGTAATACCGTCGCATACCTCGTATACCTGCTCCAAAAAGTGGGTAACAAACACGATGCCTACGCCCTGTTCCCGCAGCCTGCGCATCATTTTGAACAAAAGGCTCACTTCGTGGTCATCCAGCGAAGAAGTGGGCTCATCCAAAATCAAAACCTTACTTTTCATATCGACAGCACGGGCAATTGCAATCATTTGCTGCAATGCCAGTGAATAATTTTCCAAATTCTGCGTCACTTCTATGTCCAAGTCCAAATCCTTCATTAATTGTGCCGCCATTTCATTCATCTTACGGCGGTTAACCGTTCCAATCTTTGTCAAAGGCTCACGCCCGATATACAGATTTTCCGCAACGGACAGGTTCGGACATAAGTTTACTTCCTGATACACAGTGGAAATTCCTTTTTTCTGGGCGTCAAGGGTATCCTTATTGACAATGGGACCCTCAATGCCGTCCACATGGATTTCTCCTGCCTCAAACTTGTTTACCCCCGTCAGGCATTTGATCAGGGTGGACTTACCTGCCCCGTTTTCCCCCATAAGCGCCCGGATTTCCCCCTTGCGCAACGTGAAATCCACATTGTCCAAGGCCTTTACCCCAGGGAAAGTCATGCATATCCCCCGCATCGTTAAAACGATATTTTTCTCCATCCTTGACCTCCTCCATTTTTTCCTATCTGAAAAAGCAGGGAGGGAACCCGCATTCCAGGAATCCCTCCCATACCCGCCTATCCAATATTAGTATGCACGGCCTGCCAATATTTCTTCTGTCATTGTCGTTGCGTACTGGCTGGTGATGCCCGGTGCAACAAACGCTTCATCGTTAACCAGTGTGGTCGCTTCATATGCGGAACCGGAGTTCATCGCCTGAATAACGGATGCCACAACCTCTGCCTGAATCGGGTTACATTCCACGTTGCAGTTAATCTTTCCGTCAAGCGTATACTGTAAACCATCGTGAGTTGCATCGAAGGAAATCAGAATCACGTCGCCGCCCACGCCGTAGGTAATGCCCGCTGCGTCCATGGCATCCATTGCGCCGTACGCTTCGTTATCGTTATGGCATACCACTACGTTGAACTGTCCTTCGTAAGATTTAATGAAGGATTCCATAACTTCCTGTCCGCCTGCCTGTGTAAAGTCACCGGACTGGGAATCAAGGATTTTCCACTCGCTGTGGGAAGCAGCCACCTCGTTAAAGCCTTCGGAACGTCCCAGTGCAGCGGATGCACCAACGGTACCTTCGATGACAAGGATGTTCGCTTCTTTGCCGTCCAGGTATTCCGCCAGCCAGTTACCTGCCGTCACGCCTTCGTTCTTGGTATTGGTTCCTACCCATGCGTCATACATGGAAGCGTCCGCATCGATTTCACGGTCAGCAATGATGACCGGAATACCGGCATCCTTTGCTTCCTGAAGGACAGTATCCCATCCGGCGGTTTCAATCGGGGCAATTACGATATAATCCAGTTCCTGACCGATGAAGTTACGTACTGCTTCCAACTGTGCCGCATTGTCATTGTCACAGTCCACCAACTGTAATTCATAGCCGTTCTCTGCCGTAAACGTGTTTTGGTAATTCTGTGTGTTTGCGGTACGCCAGTCGGACTCATGACCAACCTGTGCATAACCTACGCTGATGGTACCGCCCGCTGCTGCAGTGTCTGCCGCCGTATCCTCTGCCGGAGCCGTTTCCGCCGGTGCCGCCGCTTCCTCTTTCGGAGCCGGTTCTGCCGGTGCCTCCGTGTCTGCTGCCGGAGCCGTTTCCGCCGGTGCCGCTGCCGGTGTATCCCCGCCGCCGCATCCTGCCACGGTAGCTGCAACCATTGCCGCTGCAAACAATACTGCCAATTTTTTTCTTAACATTTTGAAATCCTCCCTTTTCTTTTTCTGTTTCAGCCATTTTCTGTTTCCGTCATAATTTTATAAATTTACAAATTATGACTTTGCTGATAAGTTTACTTTATACGATGAAACGCCTCTCCATCAATGTCAAAATCTTTGATTTTCTTAAGTTCGTCGGGCTAAACAATACAAGTTTTACTTATTTCATCTTTTCGCAATACAAGTCCGTCCCAAAGATTGGTTTTTTTATCTTTTGTTTAAAATTTTACGTTTTTTGTATATTATTTTGCTTATTTATGGTTTTCTTTCCGTATTTCCCGTTTTTTTGTCCTTGTGAAATTACCCTTTCGTTCATAATTTATTCATTTTTCCATATCAGTTTGTTAATTTTTTATTCCGCAAAGGATAAAAATATACCAGATAAAAAGAACAAAAGTTAGATTTATCCTTTTGACGGAAGGATTTTGCCGCTATAATATAATAAGAGACAGGAAGTCAAAAGCGCTGAAGTGAAACAGGCGCCCAACAATATAGCCGGAACAGAAGGAGGCTCCCCATGGCTGCCAAATATATGGATTTAGCAAAATCACTGCGGGAACAGATCCTGGAACATACGGGACACGGCATCTACAAACTGCCGTCGGAAAACGAACTCTGCAGAAAGTACGGTTTCAGCCGCCAAACGGTAAGACAGGCACTGCGCCTGTTGGAAGAAGAAGGTTTAATCGAAAAAAGACAGGGAAGCGGTTCCTTCGCCACGGGGCTGGCTTCCGGCTCCAATGAAATCGCCATTGTGGTTTCGGAGGAGGAAGAATATATCTACCCCTCGCTGATTGCGGACATGAAATCCGCCCTGGGACACCGGGGATATTCGGTACGGCTGTTCTCCCACCACGGGCAAGTGGCGTTAGAACGCCGGATTTTAACGGAGCTTCTCCGCCGCCCCATCCGCGGTATCCTCATGGAAGGCTGTAAAACCGCCCTGCCCAATCCCAACCTGGACCTGTACGGGCGGCTGCGGGAGCAGGGCATTTCCGTCCTGTTCCTCCATGGCGGCTATCCGGCGGATTCCAAATGCTGCCACGTGAAAAGCGACGATTACTACGGCGGCTATCTGCTGGGGAAACATTTCCTCCAAAACAACCATAAAAACATCGCGGGCATCTTCAAACTGGACGACCTGCAGGGGCTGGAACGCTACCGGGGACTGTCCGCCGCCCTGCGGGATTTCGCGGTGGAGCTTCCGGACGAACGGATTCTATGGTACACCCAAATGGAATTAACCGCGCTGGAGCGCAAATCGGACACCTTATTCCTGACCGCCTTCCTCCACCGCCAGCTCAAAGACTGTTCTGCCGTAGTCTGCCACAACGACGAAATCGCCTACTGGCTGGTCAGGGAATTAAAATACGCAGGCATACAAGTGCCTGCGAATCTTTCCGTTGCCGGTTTCGACAACAGTTATCTCTGTGAAATATCCCCTGTCCGGCTCACGACCCTCTCCCACCGGAACCACGAAATGGGAAACGCCGCCGTCCAATGCCTGCTGCGTATGATACAGGGCGTCCCTGCTGCTTCCCTGGAACTGCCCTGGCGGCTCGTCCGACGGGAAAGCGACGCCCCCTGCTGAATATTGCCCGCAGGCAAGTCCCGGACGTGCCTTACCCCTTTGTACCGGTACGGTATTCCCTCGGGGTGCAGCCCTGTGTCTTTTTAAACACAAAGCTGAAATAGTGGGGATCTTTAAACCCTACTTCCGCCGCAATTTCGCCGGAATGTTTTTCCGTTCCCCGCAGCAGCCTCTTCGCCGCCTCCATCCGTTTCTGCGTCACATATTCGGTAAACGTAGTCTTCTTTTCCTGGCTGAACAGGGCGCTTAAATAGTTGGCGCTGACATTCGCCGCCTGTGCCGCCGCATTTAAGGACAGGGCTTCCTGCGCAAAATTATCCTCGATGTAATCCAGCGCCTTTTGGATGATTTTCTTCCCCTGGCTGTCCCTTTCCCTGCTGCCCAGCTCGATTGCCTTCCCCAGCAGGCTCATCATGTAAGGTTTCATGTCTTTCCTGTCCAGGCTTAAGTTCTGCATCTTGTCCGTCCAGGCGTTCCCCAAAAGTTCCTCCTGGGTAAACCCCAGGGATTCCGCATAAGCGATTGCCGTAAAACGGATACTGAGCATCAGGTAATCGCGGAACAGCTTGGAGCGGAGCGCATCCTTTTGGCTTTCCAGATAACTGTCCACAAAGTCCTCCAGCTCGTCCTGCTGCCCCCGCATCAGGAAACCCTTGATGATTTCCGGGTCCGTTTTGGCAATGTCCACACCGCCCAGCCCGCCTTCTTCCTGCCCGTGGTTTTCGTTATCCGCCCCACGGTACGCCAGCACATGTTCCCTCGGCTTTAAGAAACGGTAGGAAAGCGTATGGTTTACCCTGTTATAACATTCGGGCAGGAGGCTGACACGCTCCACCGGGTCCCCCACCGCAAGGTACCACTCCATGTCCGGCTCGTTACAGATACGGCTGATGTTATTGACGCACCTTGTACTCAGCTCCTCCATCTGCTGCATCTCGCCCTTCATCAAAATACCATGGGTGGTAATGTTCCAACGGAAAACAAGGTATTCGGGATAACGCATAAAATAGTGCATCAGTTCCTCCTGTTTCCGTTCTGCAAGCCCGAGGTCTTTCCCCCTTCCCTCCGGGTTCTTCTTCTCCCAAAGGTTCACCATGGCAAGGTTATAACAGGCAGCATCCAGCTCCAGGGACAGTTTCTGCGCTTCTTCATAGATTTCCTGTACCGACAGATGTCCGCCGAACAGCTTTTCAAAAAAGTTCCTGCGGGAAAACTGTTCGTATTCCTGCATTTCCTTGCGGAACTTCTCAATATAATTCTCCTGTTCCCGTTCGTTCTCAATCTTCCCCCGGATTTCCTGCAGCACTTTCTGCAGGTTCATCCTTGTTACCGGCTTTAAGAGGTATTGTTCCACACCAACGGAAATCGCCTGACGGGCGTACTCAAAGTCATCATATCCGCTGATAATGACGATTTTCGTCTGCGGAAACTCCTGGCTGACCATACGGCTCAGCGCCAGCCCGTCCATAAACGGCATCTTAATGTCCGTAATCAGCACATCGGGACGCAGTTTACGGATAAGAGGCAGCGCCATTTCCCCGTCGCTGGCTTCCCCCGCAAACTGGTATCCGTACTGCTGCCATGCAATATTGTCTCTCAGCCCTTCCCTTACCACGCTTTCGTCTTCCACCAAAAATACTTTCAGCATGTTCAATAGCTCCTGTCATTCATGTATTTCGACACGTTTTCCATCGTAAACACTTTTTCTTCCACCACGTATGCCTTTTCCACTTTCTCCCCCCGTTCCAGTATACCGATTACCTCCGCAAGATACTCGCCCTGTTCCGGATTGCATTCCACATCCACGGCAATCTGCCCCGTTTCCACCATGCGCAGGGCATCCTTCACGGCATCGAAGGAGAGGATGATGATACCGCCGTCCCTTCCCACTTTCCTGCCGCTCTCCTCTATGGCTTCCACCGCCCCAAACGTCATATCGTCGTTCTGCGATACGACCACATCGATGTCGGGATACTTTTCCAAAAACTGCTCCATGACCTCTTTCCCCTTTGCCACGGTAAACTCCCCGCTCCTCTGTCCCAAAATATGCCAGTTCACATACCGGTTGGCAATCTCCGCAAAGCCGGCGCTTCTGCCCCGCTGGGACGAGGAACTCAGCGTTCCCTGCAAGACCACGATATTAATGTCCTCCTTTTGCCTTCCCGACATCTTTAAATATTCTTCCAGCCATCTTCCGGCTTTCCTGCCTTCCTCCTCCGTATCGGGTCCAATCCAAGTGGTATAGAGGGAGTCGTCCTCCACATCCACCATACGGTCCATAAGGATTACGGGAATCCCCGCCTCCTTCGCTTCCTCCAGCACTGTATCCCATCCGCTTTCCGTCACAGGGGAAAAGACGATATAGTCCACTCTTTGGGAAATAAAACTGCGCAGCGCCTTAATCTGATTCTCCTGCTTCTGTCTTGCATTGTCAAAAATAAGAAAATAGCCGTTTTCCTTCGTAAGCGCTGCCTGGATGGACGCGGTATGGGCTGTCCGCCATACGGATTCGCTGCCAATCTGGGAAAATCCAACCACCACCAGGTTGTCGTTTTCTCCCCCGTATCCATCCCCTTCCGCATCTTCTACCGATACGCTGCTGAAAATACCGCAGCCGCAGGTAAAAACCAGCAGGAACAGGCACAGCGCCGCGCTCCCTAACCGGAATATCCCCTCCGTTTTCCAATTAATACGTTTTTCATCCATTTTCCGTTTCCTCCCGTGCCGGATTTTCCAGCCGCTGTGAGGGAATCGTTATGTCAACCCGGGTTCCCTCCCCTTTTACCGAATGGATTTCCATTCCGTACTGCATACCGAAATTCATGCGGATGCGCTCGTTTACATTCGCCAGTCCGAATCCCTTTTCCGTTTCCTTGCAGGGACGGGCAATTTCCTCCCGCAGTTTCGCCAGTTCCCCTACGTCCATCCCCACGCCGTTGTCCTCTACCGAGAAATGAATGCAGCCGCCTTCCTTCCTGCCTTTCACCGTAACTTTCCCCTTGGCGCGCTTATATTTAATACCATGGTAGAGGGAATTTTCCACCAACGGCTGGAGTGTCAGTTTTAAAATGCGGTAATCATAAATTTCGGGGGAAATGTGAATCCCAAAATCCAGGATATCCCGGTAACGCACCTGCTGAATTTCCAAATAACTGCGGATATGCAGTTCTTCTTCCCTGATGGTAATGTATTCCTTTCCCTTGCTGAGTACCAGCCGGAAAAATTCCGAAAGCGATACCACCATACTGACCGCCCGGTCCGTGTCATTCCCCTCAATCAGCCATATAATAGTGTCCAGCGTATTGTACAGAAAGTGGGGATTGATCTGTTCCTGCAAAAGCCGCAGCTCGGCATGCCGCATCTTTCTTTCATCGTCCTTAATCTGTTTCACCATAATTTCCAGCTTTTCCGTCATATTGTCCACGCTGTCCGACAGGATACCGATTTCATCCATGGTATTAATCTTCGCCCGCACGTTAAAATCCCCGTTGGAAATCTGTCCCGTAATACGGCATAGTTTTTCCAAAGGATTGGTTATGCTTTTCAAAAGAAGGAGCGTAATGGTGACGACCCCCGTCACAATTACCGTCACCAGCACCACGCAGAGCATGATGAAAGAACTGACCTGTTTATTCAACTGTGCGCTCAGCCGCTCGATGCTCCTGGTCTGGTAATAAATATAATACTGGATATCGTCCTGAATCAGTTCGGTCAGGATATAAATATTGTTGTCCAGCATCTTGACGTTTTCATCGTACCTGCCTCCCTGCTCCACATTGATGCGGATATCGTCCACCCGGTCTTCCAGTGTATCGATATTCCGCAGCAGGCTTTGCAGCCATACGCGGCTCTCCCGGTCTGTGGTAATTCCCATCAGATTCGTGAACTCCGCCCGCAGTTCATCGATAAGGGAATAAGGATTTTTCAGCGTAACATCCTCATGGATGTTATCAAAGGATACATATCCCACCACCAGCTTATAAATGCTCTCGTCCATTTCATCCTTGAAATCCAGGTTATAATTATTCGCCACCGTCATGTTACTGACAATACTGTCATAAACATTCCGGTAATCCACCAGCGCGGCAATCAGGTATATGGCGATTCCCAGCAGGGGAAGCATCGCCGTCAGCACCAGCGCCAGCATTTTCACCCGCAGTGGATATTTAATTTTTCCGTTTTCCGGATGTCCCGCCATCGTTGTCCCCCTTCCCTTGTCCGCTATTGCCCGGACGGCAAAACAGACGGCTGTACGTCTGCCAGCCGTCCATTCAAGCCATCCTTTTCCGTCCCTCCCGCCGCTTTACGCTTCCTCCAATTCCAATGTCTTCACCGAATCCCTCACCACCACCTGTGCATCAAATTCGTATGTGGCGTCAAACGACGGATTCCCAATCATCTGCAGCAGGTTGATTGCCGCCTTCTCGCCCAGCCTGTCCATGGGATGCGGCACGGAAGTCAGCGCCACGTCGCCTAACACGGTCAGTTCGGAATCGTCGATACTGACCACGGAAATATGTTCCGGGACATGGATTCCTTCTTTTGCCAGTATTTCCACAAAATCGAAAGCAATTTGGTCATTGTAGCATACCACTGCCGAACAGCCGAGGAACCTGCCCATAATCAGGCTCCTGCTTTCTTCCAGGTTCTGCATTCCCACCGTATCCACCCAAAGAATGCAGGAATCGTCCATTTCCATGCCAGCTTCCGTCAACGCCTCCAAATATCCGGCATACCTTTGATGTCCCTGCCCGTCATCCAGTTTGAAAATCCCCCCGATTTTCCGGTGCCCCCGGTCCAGCAGGTGCTTTGCCGCGCAGTACCCTGCCATTTTATCATTCAATGAGACATGCGGAATGGGAAGCAGCGGATAATAGCTGTTAATAAAAATAACCGGGATGCCTTTTGCCTGTAATTTTCCATACAAAGACAGATTCGGGTTCGGAATACCGCTTTTTACCGTCTCCATAATCACACCCGCAACTTCATCCCGGCTCAAAATATCTTCCAATATTGTTTTTTCCCTGCCGATTTGGTTATTGGTAAACGCAATCTGCACCGAATACCCATTCTCAGACAGCACATTTTCTATGCCTTGAATGGTCTTGGGAAAAATATAACCATCCACATAGGTTGTCACCACGGAAATCCGCGTTTTGTTCCTAAGGTTCGTCTGACGTCTGTCATTGATATAGGTACCGCTTCCCTGCCTGCGGATGAGCACACCGTCATTCTCCAGTACGCTTATGGCATGGCGTACCGTCTGTCTGCTCAGGTGGAACATTTCCTTTAACTCGTTTTCCGAATACATCTTCTGTCCCGGCCGGAATTTCCCTGCTTCCACCTGTTCCCGTATCCAATTGACCAGTTCCATATATTTCGGTTGATTTTTCCCCACTATTTGTTTCGGGCAGCCTAAAATAAGCTGCCCGCCTCCTTATCCCGTATTTGTAACATTTATTTGCTGTTCTTTCTCTTGGATAAGATATCTACTGTCACGGCGCCCAAAAGAACCGCGCCTTTTACGATTTTCTGGATATCCGTGGACCAGCCGTACAGGGACATACCATTGTTGAGGATACCCATGATAAACGCCCCGACTACCGCGCCCATAATCGTACCTGCACCGCCGGCTACCGCTGCACCGCCGATATAGCAGGAAGCGATGGCATCCATTTCAAATCCGTCACCTGCCTTCGGTGTGGAGGAACCGTTACGGGAACAGAGAACGATACCTGCTACCGCACTTAAAATACCCATATTCGTATATACCCAAAAGAATACTTTCCTCGTATCGATACCGGAAAGCCTTGCCGCTTTCGCATTGCCGCCAAGCGCATATATCTGCCGTCCGGCTACTGTCTTGCTCGTAATGAATACGTAAATCCCTACCAACACTACCATGATGACAAGTACAAACGGAAGACCGTTATAGCGTGACAGCTTGTAGAAGAAGAACCATACGATAAACATCAGTACCGCCAATTTCAAAACCACCTGCCACATGGGATTTAACGGGAAATCATATTTTTTCTTTGTAGCAATGTTTTTCATCTCCGCAATGATTAACATTGCCGTCACAACGGCAGCCACAATAATGCTGACCAAATCCATGGTACCGTCCCCAAACGGAATCTTCACCGTAGGCAGGAAACCTGCTCCTATGTAAACAAAGTCTGCCGCAAAGGGACCCTTGGTCTGTGCATGGAGCAAGGTATACGTAAGACCGCGGCCCATCAGCATGGTCGCCAGCGTTACCACGAAAGGCGGTATGGTCAGATATGCGATAAAGAATCCTGCAAACATACCCACCAGCAGTCCGATGACAAGCGCTGACAAAATGGCAACCCACATGTTCATCTTGTAATCCACCAGCATAATACCCACCGTAGCGCCTGTCAGGGCAACTACGGAACCAACGCCCAAGTCTACGTTACCGGTCAAAACGCAAAGCAGCATACCTACCGCAAGAATTACCACATACCCATTCTGCATGATCAGGTTGTTGATATTGGCGGGAGATAAATTCTTCCCTCCTGTCATTATAGCAAAAACTACGTAAATTGCAATAAGGGCAAGAAACATACCGTACTGTTTCATGTCGAGATTTACTACTTTCTTCTTATTCATGTTTACCATCCTTTCTGTTATGAGCCATAATGCATTGCATAATCCTTTCCTGTGTCACTTCCTCTTTGCCCAGTTCCCCTGCGATCTCTCCTTCGTTAATGATATATACCCTGTCGCAGGTACCGATGATCTCCGGCATTTCGGAGGAAATGACGATCACTGCCTTACCGGCTTTTGCAAGTTCGTTAATTACACAATAGATTTCATACTTCGCACCTACATCAATACCACGCGTAGGCTCATCCAGGATCAGTACGTCCGGTTGTGTCAGCATCCATTTCGCCAATACCACTTTCTGCTGGTTTCCGCCGGAAAGCGACCCTACCGTCTGGTTGATGGAATTCGCCTTCACATTAATCCTTTTCTTATATTCCTCTGCCGCAACGATTTCGTCGTTGCTGTTGACCACGCCGTTTTTGGAAAAGAAATTCTTAAGCGCCGCCATTGTCATGTTCCTTTTTATGTCGTCAATCAACACCAACCCGTAATTCTTACGGTCTTCGGACACATATGCCAGTTTATTGTCAATGGCATCCTTTACGTTTTTAATATGTACCTCTTTTCCGTTGATAAAGAGACTGCCGGAGATTTTCTGTCCATAGGACCTTCCGAAGATACTCATGGCAAGCTCGGTCCTGCCGGCTCCCATCAGCCCGGCAAGCCCCACCACTTCGCCCGCTTTCACCTGAAGGTTTACGTTCTTAATCATCTGCCGTTCGCCGTCGTCCGGATGGAACACATTCCAGTTCTTTATTTCAAAAATCGTCTTCCCTATCTTAATACCTTCCCGGAGCGGATAGCGGTTGGTAAGCTCCCGCCCTACCATTCCCTTGATAATCCGGTTTTCGGAAAAGTCGTCCTTTCCTTTTTCCAATGTTTCGATGGTATGTCCGTCACGGATTACGGTAATGGAATCCGCCACATAACTGATTTCGTTCAGCTTATGTGAAATAATGATGCTCGTAATCCCCTGCTTCTTCAAATCCAGCATAATTTCCAAAAGCTGTGCACTTTCCTCGTCGTTCAGTGCCGCCGTAGGCTCATCTAAAATAAGAAGTTCCACTTTCTTTGCCATTGCTTTTGCAATTTCAATCAACTGCTGCTTCCCCACTCCCAAACTTCCTACCGGGACGTTTACGTTCTCGTCGCCCAAACCTACCTTCTCCAGCATTTCGTGCGCTTTCTTCCTCGTTTCCGTCCAGTTAATCACCCCGCGCAGCGAAGTTTGTTCATTCCCAAGAAATACGTTCTCCGCAACAGAAAGATACGGACTTAAGGCGAGCTCCTGATGGATGATTACGATGCCCTTCGCTTCGCTCTCCTTTATGTTATGGAATTTGCAGACTTTGCCGTCGTAAACAATATCCCCTTCATAACTTCCGAAAGGGTAAACGCCCGACAAAACATTCATGAGGGTGGATTTACCTGCCCCGTTTTCCCCGCATAACGCATGGATTTCCCCGCGTTTTACTTTGAGATTCACATCATCCAAAGCCTTGACGCCGGAGAACGCTTTCGTTATGTGATTCATTTCCAAAATATAATCAGACATCCGCATTGCTTCCTTTCTTTTATTTTTATAACCGGAAAAAGTAAAACGGGCGGCGGAACCCAAGCCGCCTCCCGTACCTTATCCAAATTATTCTGCTAACTGTTCTGCCGTGTAGTAACCGCCGCCAACGATGATTTCTTCGTAATTGTCCTTATCAACCGCAATCGGTGTGCACAGATAAGAAGGGACGACGATAACACCATTGTCATACTGCTCGGTATCGTTGATTTCCGGCTCCGTACCTTCAAGCACTGCCTGAACCATGGTTACGCACTTGTCTGCAAGGAGACGGGTATCTTTGTAAATGGACATGGTCTGCTTACCGCTGATAATATTTTTCACTGCCATAAGCTCTGCATCCTGTCCGGTAATCAGAGGCCAGTTCACTTCCGTATATCCCGCACCATCTAACGCCGACTTAACGCCATAAGCAAATCCGTCAAATGCCGTACATGCAATATCAAGGTCTTCGTCTGCATAAAAACCGGTCAGATAGTTCTCGCAGTTCTGCTGTGCCGTTTCCTGGACCATCTCAAAATACAGGTATCGTCAAAAGATGTCCTGCCGGACTTACATACCAGTGTACCGTCATCCAAATACGGCTGTAATACTTCAATAATACCGTCATACAGCATTTTTGCATTGTTATCATCCGGCGAACCCATGAAAAATTCAATGGTGTAAGACTCGCCTGCCGCTTTTGCTCCCGGAAGATCTTTCTTTTCTTCAATGTACTTCGCAATTGCCGTACCCACGCCCTTGTTATCAAACGATGCGTAATAGGAAACCGCATCGGTATTCTTTAACAGACGGTCATATGCAATAATCGGAATACCTGCCTCTTTTGCCTGTGCTTCCACATTTACAAGCGCATCGGAGTCAATGGATGCGATAACCAGACAATTTGCACCGCTGGCAATCATGTTCTCAACCTGGGATACCTGTGCCTGGATATCATCCTCTGCATACTGGAGATCCACTTCATAACCGAGTTCTTCCAATTTCGCTTTCATGTTGGCACCGTCGTTAATCCATCTTTCGGATGACTGTGTAGGCATTGCCACGCCCACTTTCTTACCGCCGCCGGAAGCTGCCGTGTCTGCCGGAGCCGCCGTATCTGCCGGAGCCGCCGTGTCCGCGGTCGCCGCTGCACCGTCCGTGGTGCTTGCCGCCGGAGCGGATGCGGAATCACCGCATCCAACCAGTAAGGTTGCCATCATTGCGACGCTGAGTAATACGCCTAAAACTTTTCTTTTCATACATTTTCCTCCCTTAACCATGTATTAAATAACTTGTATTTACAAACCGCACAGTTGTACGGTATTGTACAAAAATATCCTGACTTTTTTTGAGTTGCACCACAAAACGCATTGTATGCTTTGTATGTTTTTTCTTGTTTTATTTTCATTATGAAGATGTATTGGCTTTTTTTCGATTTTGATATTATATTGTTTATGTATTATGACAGTTTATCCGTTTTATCAATATGTAATTCTATAATTTTTGCACAAATAAAATACAATATGCCTAAGTTGTACGCATATAACTTAGGCATATTGCAAAATATCCTTTCCGGTTCCTATTCCACCCAATGCGGGTTTTCCCTTAAATTCCCCCTTTCTCCCTACGCACCGCAAATCTAATGTACGGCATCTTCCAGTTTGAATTCCCCTACCATATCCTCCAGCCTGCCGGTCAGATCCAACAATTTTCCGGCAGCGCCGGAAACGGATTCCAAATTGGCGCTTTCCTCCGTTACGACGGCATTGATTTCGTTAATCTCAATCACGCTTTCGTCCGCCGCATTCTGTATCTCACCCGCGCTGGATACCGTATGTCCAATCTTTTCCATCAGGGTTTCCAGTTTCTCCATGATATCCGCAACCCTTCTGCCCACTTCCCCCGTACCGTCCTTAATCACTTCAAAGCTGCTGCGGGTTTCCACCGTCATTTCATTGCCTTTTTGCAGATGCCGGAGACTTTCCTCCAGCTTATCATTCATATGTTCCGACTCGTTCTGTATCTTTTGGATCATGGCGCCGATTTCTTTTGCCGCGCCCTGGGAATCGTCCGCCAGCTTCCTGATTTCATCCGCAACCACGGCAAAACCCTTTCCTGCCTCCCCCGCCCTTGCGGCTTCAATGGACGCATTCAGCGACAGCAGATTCGTTTGGACCGCGATATCCGTAATCGCATTCAGGGCTTCCGTCATCCGTTTGGTATTTTCATTGAACTTGACAAACACCCGCGTTACTTCCTGGATGGAATCATTGATTACCCCAAGCTGGTCCGTATAAGCGATGAGTTTATCCATCCCGTTGCCTGCATTAATCCGTGTCTCCTCCGAATTTTCATGGATTTTCTCCGCATTCTCGATAATGACGCCGGACACCTTTTCCATTTCCTGTATCTGCTCCGCGATTTTCGGCACTTCGTCCTGCTGTTTTTTCAGCCTAAACAGCATACCGCCCACGGCTTCCGCTATTTGGGCGCTTCCCTTGGAATTTTCCTCGATACTGATGTTTACCGTGGAAGTCGCCATCTTCAGTTCCGCCACCGACCCGGACAGATCTCCGGCCGCAATAACCGTTATTTTCTTCTTTAACTCCTTAATGGGCCTCGTAATGCTCCTGGACACCACCACTGCCAAAAATACCGCCACGAAAATGGATACCGTGATGACCGCCACCAGCGCCGAAAACAGTTTTTGGGAGTTTTGGCGTATCGTCTCCTGCAAAGCCTCGCTCCTGCCGATTTCATAAGTCAGCAGGTTATCCGCATTGGTGGTCAGAAACGACGTGGAGGCATCCAGCCGCGCCGCCTGCTCCGATGCCGCCGAGGAATAATCCTCTCCGCAGATTCCGGTGATTTCCTCATACAGCTTAACGAATTTATCCACTTCATTGGCAAGGCTCGCCAACTGGTTCCTGTTTTGGTTATATTCCGGCTCATCCCCGATGTTGACGCCGATATCCACGATATACTGTTTCATGGTTTCCACGATTTCCGGATGTCCGCTGCCCGCTACGTTCCCGCCTGCCGCACACATATTCACCACGGTCCGTGCCACTTTGATGCTGTTGGTCTTGATATATGTAATCTTACTGATATTTTCCAGCACGTGCTCGTATTCGGCATTGTATTCCATGAATTTGTTCGTTGCAAATATAAGAATCCCTGACAGTAAAACCACGATTCCGAAAATCAGGCTGTTAATTTTGGCGCGTATCCCCAAACCGCTTTTTTTCTTTTCCATTTTTCCTCCCGTTTTCTTCTCCATTCCCGTCAATCCCGTCAACGAATCTGCCATTACCGAATCACGCTCCTTCCAACTCTATTCCGCGTTCCACACATCTGTTGTTCGTACAATTCCGTGTACAAATTTCCAATAGATACTATATTTTGGGTTTCATCCCTCCCGGGCATACCATATATTTTATACAATATATTTTGGTATTTTCTTCTTTTTTTATATTGTTTGCCGGTTTTTCCGTTTATGACAAATAATTATTTATATAGTATGCCATTTGCCTCCCCTTATCAATGCCCATCTTGCGAAACCTGCACAATCTCGTACATCTTTTACGACTTGTATGTGTACAAGTTGTTTCTGTTTGATTTTTGCAGAAGTTTGTTTTCTGTTTTTTCCATTTTCTTTTTCCGTTCTCCTTTTTCCGTTCTCATTTTTTCCTTTCCCGTTTCATATATATATTGCAAGAAACAGCAACAGGTAATCCCATTGAAGAAAATAACATTCCAGACACTTTCCCAAAGGCGCAAAGCCGCCCTATGTGCCGCTTTGTCTTTTCTCATCCTCTCCGGCGCCGTTTTCCTGTTTGCCGGAAAGGAAAACCGGGCATTCCGGGGTTTTTGTGATGAATTTTTCGTCTCGGAACTTGCCGGAAATACCTTAAACATGCATTATACCATTGCCAATCCTTCCCACTACGGGCTGGATTCCTACACCCCCGTTCTTCCCGCATATTCGCGGGAACGGCTTACGGAATCCAAAGAAGAACTGGATTCTTCCCTGCGTTTTTTGCGCGGTTTAAACACAGCAAAATTAAGCGAAGCGGATTCCTACACCTACCGGCTGCTGCTGCCGTATCTGGAAAACGAGGCGCAGGGAATGGATTTATATTATTATTCCAATCCCCTCTCCCCGTCTTCCGGTACGCAGTCACAGCTTCCCATCCTGTTGGCGGAATATACGTTCCGCAGCAGACGGGATGTAGAGGATTACCTCGCCCTGTTGGACCAGACCGATACCTATTTTGAAGGAATTGCCGGTTATTTAAGGGACCAGGCTGCCGAAGGGCTTTTCATGCCCGATTATTCGGTAGATAAAGTCATAGACCAGTGCGATACCATTATGGACCCCGCAATGCTGGAAGCGGAAACCCATTTCCTGAACACGACTTTTAAGGAACGGCTGGACGGTTTGGTGGAAGAAGGTATCCTTACGGAAGACGAAAAAGCCGGCTACATGTCGGAAAATTCACGTCTGCTTACTACGGTTATGCTCCCCGCCTACCAGAAACTGGGAGATGAGCTTCTTTTGCTTAAAGGAAGCGGCAGCAACGGGAACGGCCTTGCCCATTACCCCGACGGCAGGGAATACTATCTGTATCTGCTCCGTTCCAACACCGGCTCCTACCGGGACATCCGGGAGATAAAAACAATGCTTTTCCGGGATTTCAACAGCAACCTGGAAGCGCTTTCCGCCCTGTTGCAGGCAAACCCTTCGCTTGTTTCCCTGCCGGATTCCTCCCCTGATGCCTTTGCTTTTAACAAACCGGCGGATATGCTGAAAAATCTCCAGCAAATGATGACCAGGGATTATCCTGCGCTCAACGAGGTCACAAAGGGGGAAATGCCCGTCTGTACGGTAAAATCCATTTCCAAGAACCTGGAAGAATACTGCAGCCCCGCTTTTTACCTTACGCCGCCCCTGGACGACATCCACGAAAACGTCATTTACATTAACCAAAAGAACAATCCCGAAGGCGTGGAACTCTACACCACCCTTGCCCACGAAGGTTACCCCGGTCATCTGTACCAAACCGTCTACAAACAGCTTTACTCCCAAAAAACACAGGAAAATCCGGTGCGTTCCCTGCTCAACTACGGCGGCTACGTGGAAGGCTGGGCGATGTATGTGGAATTGGAAGCCTACGGTTATGCCAAAGATCTGATGAAAGACAAGATGCCGCAAGCGGAAACCCTGTACGAGATTTATAAACTGGACCGCCAAATCCAGCTCGGCCTGTATTCCCTCGTGGACATCGCCGTCCATTATGAAGGTGCAGACTACGGGCAGGTACACAAGATGCTTGCCTCCGTCGGCATCACCACTCCTGCCACGACCCGTTCCATTTACGAATATATCGTGGAGGAACCGACGACCTATTTAAAATATTACCTTGGGTATCTGGAAATCTTAAACCTGAAAAAGGAAGCAAAAGAACTTTGGGGGAATGCTTACAGCGAATACCGGTTCCATAAATTCTATCTGGAAAACGGACCTGCGGATTTTACGAATTTAGGGCGGCAGTTAAGAAAGGCGGCCGTACCGTCTTAGGAGGTTTTTTCCTTTTTGAAAAACTGGTCAATATTCCTTTTTATGGATTCTGGCGGCAGCGATTTGGATAAATACCCCTCCGGTTTGAGTGCCAGCACCTTCCGGACACTCTCCCTGTCCACCCTGTTTGTCAGGAAAATGACCGGAATGTCCGCAAATTCCTTCTCCGAACGGATCATTTCCAGCACCTGGTTCCCGTTGCAGACCGGCATCTCATAGTCCAACAAAATCAGGTCTGGCCGGTCAAGGGTAATGCCCCGTATGGTGGACAGTCCGGACTTTGCCGTTACCACCTCGTAGTCGCCGCAAAGCAGTTCCTGCATCATCCGCAGGATGAAATCCGAATCATCCACTACCAGCAGCTTCTTTTTCCGGCCGACCGTGCCTTCCCCTTGCTCCCCGCCATGCAGGTATTTCTCCGCTTCCGCCATGGCATTCTCCGTAATCGCCATGGCCCCGTCTCCCTCCGGAAGCGTATCAGCCGCCATACAATAGGCAAAATAACCTTTTCCGGTATCAAACAAGAGACTGAACTGCGGACTCCGCTTCTCAAACACCCTGTGGAACTGCTCATAGGTCAGCCGCTGTTCTTCCGCCGTTTCCGACCACCCAAAAGAAGGGAAATGCCCTTTTACACGCTCCACAAACTGTCTCACAACATACTCCTCCACATGCATCCGCATAATTCCCACCGCTGCAGAAGGAATATCCATTACGCTTCCAATCATGCCGGAAATCAGTTTTTCCTCAAAAACAAGGAAAAACTCCCACCGTTTGTTTTCCTTGCTACGGTAAATCAGACGGTAATAAACCCCTTCCCCGAATTTCTCACCGCCATAGCAGCCGCTGATGAGTTTGGCATCCATCCGGAACATGGTATGCAACAGCCCTGCGATTGTCTGTCCCATAACCGCCTGTTCTTCTTCCGGTAAAAGGTTTTCCCACTGCTTTATGCTCTCCCCGCTCACAATTGCATGATCTTCCACCAATGTATGTCCAATCAGCCATCCGGCGCAAACACCGATGAAATGGTCAACGGAATCCTCTGCGTATTTTGTCTTCCCCAGTTCTTTTTCCAACGCCGGAAGCGTTCTTTCCCGGAAATCTTTATGAATGCGTTTGTGTGCCTCCAGCCCGGCATAGCCATTGGATTCCATATATGCTTCTTCATCCGCAAAATGTCGGAGCGCATGTTCCCGGAAAAACTTCACCGCCTCACGGCAGCTCCACCGGCTTTTTTCATCCTGTTGCCTGAAATCAAAAAGTTTATTAAGAATGCCGAACAGTTTTCTATGTTCCTTATCGATGATATCCACCCCGATATTATACTGCTCGTTCCATATTAATTGGTTTCCCATGTGTTTTTCTCCTTTCTTCTATATCTTATTCCGCTTACACCATATTTTCCCCTATTTATTTACTTTTTTCTCCAATTTTTTTTGCGCGGAAAAATCCCCAAAAATACTGCTGCAGAAAATTGGAAGGGAAAACTTCCCCCTGCTCTGTATGCCTCATGTGCCGCCTTAACGGCATACTTCCGCTGCATGGGGCTTGTACATGGGAAAAGCCGCATAAACGTATTGTTTCTGCGGCTTTCCATATTCCCATATTTTTTGTTTATTACTCCATTTTTTCCTCTAATTTCGCAATAATTTTCCTCACGCATCCGTCCTCAAACGGGCTTTCCAATCCCACTTCCTTCAACATATCCGTATAGAACCCCGATGCGGACAGGCGGCACAATTTCAGGTAGCTCTGCCATGCCTTAGCATAATCTTCGTCCATCATCACTTTATACTGGAAAGCACAGGTCTGCGCAAGGCAGTAATCGATGTAATAGAACGGATAGCGGTAAATGTGGTGCTGTCTCTGCCAGTATCCTCCTTTTCCGAAAAACGGATCATCTTCAAAATCCATGTGCGGGCGGTATATTTTTTCCAGTTTCATCCATTCCTGACGTCTTTCTTCCGGCGTCAGTTCCGGATTGGCATATACAACGTGCTGGAATTCATCCACCATACAGCCGTAAGGAATAAACGCGGCCGCATCTTCCAGATGCATGGCCTTATAATCCCCTGCCCGGTCACCGAAAAACAGCCCAATCCATTTTCCCGCGAAAAATTCCATGGACATGGAATGGATTTCCGCCGTTTCCATGGTAATATCCCAATGTTCCTGTATCGGGTCCTGTGCCGACAGGTATCCCTGGAACGCATGTCCGCATTCATGGGTAATGACATCCACGTCACCGCTGGTGCCGTTAAAATTGGCAAAGATAAACGGCGCACCGTATTCCGGCAGCGAGGTCATATAGCCGCCCGCCTTTTTCGTCTTCCTGCCCAACACGTCAAACAGCTCATTTTCCATCATAAAGTCAAAAAATTCCTTTGTCTCCGCAGACATCTCCGAATACATTTTCTGGCCGGAACGGACAATTTCCTCCGGTGTGCCAATCGGTTTCGGATTCCCGTCAAGGAAATACACGCCGGTATCGATGTAGGACAGTTTATCCACGCCCAGCCTTTGGCGTCTTCTCTCATGGAGTTTCTCCGCAAACGGGACAAAATAATCCTTCACCTGGTTCCGGTAGTTCTCCACCATATCCTTGTCATAGCAGTTGCGGTTCATCCGGTAATAACCGAGTTCAATATAATTTTCATATCCCATCTGCCTTGCCTGTTCCGTACGGTTTTTCACCAGTCCGTCATATATTTCATCCAGTTCTTCCGCATGTGACAGGAAAAACGCACTGTATTTTCCGTAGGCTTTCTTTCTGACACTTCTGTCATTGCTTGTCAGGTACGGCCGCAACAGGGACAGGTTTAAGGTTTCCCCTTCCCACTCAATCTTCGCCCCCGCAATAATCTTGTCATACCTGGTAATCAGTGCATTTTCTTCCTGCATCAGCGGAATCAGCTTTTCGTCAAAGGATTTTAATTCCAGCTCCATGCTTTTAAACGCCACTTTACCGATTTTTCCTTCCAGGTATTCCCGGTACGGGGAATCGTAAACGGCACGTTTGTATTCCACGATCAAATTCGCCAGCTTCGGTTCCATCTCGTCGTAATATTCTTTTTCCTTCCCGTAAAATTCATCCTCCGTATTAATGTCAAACCGGATTTGGGCAATCGTCATCATTGTGGTGGTCCGGTTACTCAGCGCATAATATTTTTTATGCACTTCAAACTGCTCTTCCCCGCTTTTTGCCGCCTTAAACTCGTCCATTAACGCCCGGTATTCCTTCTCCACCTCCTCATACACTACCCTTTGGTAAGGTAAATCCTTGAATTTCTTCATTTCAGCCATTTCAAATTCCCATTCCTTTCCTCAATTGATTCCAACCCTAAGAGCCTCTTCTTTTTTCCGTAAAGAAATCATTCAGGTTTCCAAGCGCTTTCTCCAAGGCATGTTTTTCGCCGTCGCTTAAACGCGCCACAACCGCTTCAATCATCTCCTCATGGAATTTTTGGTGGTGAATATAAGCCTTTTCCCCCTTTTCCGATAAGGACACCAAAACAACACGCCTGTCTTCTTCGCTCCGCGACCGTTCCACAAGCCCCTTCTTCACCAAACTGTTCACCGATATGGTCAGGGTTCCCGTAGTTACTCCCAGCGTTTTGGCAACTGCCGTCATATTCCTCGGACAGTCCATGCCAATGGCTTCGATGACATGCATGTCATTTGTTGTAACATCCTTATATTCTTCCGTTTTCATCGCCTGTTCCTCGATATTGTTAACATTCCGGAACAGCTTCACCAATACCTCATTCAGTCTCTGCTTGATTTCCACGGTACCACACTCCGTAATTCGCTTTTCCTTTCACCTGTTATATTGTCTCTTATACGGAATAGTATACCACGATATTTCTTTGATGGTCAAACTATTTTAGGGAAGCGGACGCATGGGAGGGATTTATTTGCGGGGCGGCCACAGCGGGATTGCCTGTCCCGGTTTTCCGTGCACTTTTTCCGGCGGGTTTTTCTATGTATGGTTAGTTAGGCTAAACGGTTACTCCTTTTCGTCACTATATTCTTTTATGGTAATCCCCAGCAGTTCTTCCAGCATTTCCACGGTAATGGAATCCGGCGCTTTGCTTTTTACCGTGTCCGCCGCGTCTTCCCTGTCTTCCCGTTCTTCCTCATCGGCCTCCACGCGCTCTTTCATGGCGTCAACGGAACGGTCTACCCTGCGCATCATCCGGTCCCACTGTTTATAAGTAAAGGAAGCGGCGCCCGTGGGAATGGAAGGCTCCGTCTCGCCCCGCCGGACTTTTTCCACGATTTCCTCTTTCCGCCGTGCAATCGCATCCATCCATTCGCTTACCCGGTTCTCCGGTTCCTCTGCCGCTTTTTCCGTCCGGTAATCACGGTATTCGGTTCCGTAACCGTATGTACTATCTGGAATCACGCCCATTTTTTTCTTCCTCCCGTCTTCCCGCCAGTTGCTCCACCACCGGCTCATACCATGCCCCAAGTCCTTTGGACTGCGCTTTTTTCTCTCCAAGCAGCAGTTCGAGCTGCCATTCCTTTAGTTCAAAAATACCTTCTTCTTTCCCTTCCAGCCCATAGCCGTTAAAACCGCCCGCATTTCCGTTTTCCCTTGCCGCCTTTTGGGCCTCCTCGTCGCTGTCCGCATATTCCTGTTCGTTGCTTTTGCCGATGCCGTCCTCCATCTCGTCGATTTCCTTCTGCATCTCCTGCACTTTGGCATCCATCTTCAAGGCACGCAGAATCCGGTTGATGTCCTCCGGGGAAAACATGCCGATGGCGCGTCCCAAGTCGCCGATGTTATTCCGGTTGACCATCAGGCATCCCCCTTCGGAGAGCGGGATACGGATAACGTCCTTCAAATTGCTGACGTTTCCAAGGCACAGCCAGTTTTTTTCCTTATCCACGGTGAAAATCACCCCGTTATACTCTATGACGCCGTTTTCATCCGCAAGGTAAGAATAAGGTCCCCCTTCCCCTTTTTTCGGTAAGCCGAAGTGGTAATTTTCCATATCTTCCTTAATCTCCTCCGTGCTCATGCCGAATTCATCCTGCATAAAATCACGCAGGGCACCCCGGCGCCATGCCGCCTCGCGCTCCCATACCTTGCTTCCTTCGGCAAACGCCCCTTCCACGTTAAGCTGGCCGTCCGCTGCCGTAAACCTGGTTCCGTTCACCACAAATTCTCTGCCAAGATCGATTCCCGTCTGTGCCACAAGCTCCATGACATCCTGCGTGGTTTCTTCCCCCAACGCCGTAACGGAAAGGGCAAAGCAGCCCCGGTTCGCCGTTTTTACAAATTCGTTCATGGCATCCGCCATCCGTTCGGCGTATACGTCGTCTTCCGTACTTCCCTTTCCCATGGAATCCCCCGACACGCGGACACCATCCTTCCCAACTACAATCCGGTATCCGTTTTTCAGGGTAAATACATCCCCCGGCACGATGGTTGCGCAATTGCCGGAAGCATCATAGGGGCTTTTTTCGGGAAACAGGTAATCCCAGGTACCGTCAAAGGTTCCCGGCAGGCAAAAGGATGCCATCTGACGGAAAACCTCCTGTTTCCCCACGCAAACCACTGCCTCCAGTTCATTTTCCTTCACATAAGTAATCTCGTATACGCCCTCCTGCCCTTCCGCCTGCTCATAACGGTCCCACCGGTTCCCCGTTTCCTCCTGCATACGGAAAAACGTCTCCAGCAGGCATTTCTGCTGTTTCTCAAAGTCCGCCAAATGCACCGGGGTATCGCTCCCGTTCATGCTTTCCGCAATGGATTCCCCTCCTTTATCCTTGGATGTTAACGTATTCGTAAGCGCATTGTAATAATAAGTCTGTGTGTACCCGATTCCACTGATTGCCATTATATTCCCTCCCCGTCATGCACGACCGCATAAGCAATTCTCTCCATTGCGCTGCGGCTGTCTCTTTGCAGCCCTGCTCCTTCAAACAGGCAGGCGCTAAACCTTCCTTCTTCATCCTTCATTTCCACGTAGATGCCTCCCCCCGGTCCGCCTTCCAGCTTCGCTTTCAGCGTATAGCCTTCCAGCACATTGATTTCCACTTTGTCACACTCCCCGTAAGAAATCCGCCGCACCTCTACCTCCTTTACCGCAGGACGTTCCCCTGTCCGCCCCGCACCGGAAACGCAGCCCTCCGCTTTACCAATCCCCTGTTCCGCATGGGAAACGACGCTGCCGCCCCTTCCGGCAATGTCCGCATACCATCCCTTCTCGGCACCCGCTTTGACACTTCCGTTTACCGTCCGACTTTCCTTTTCCATTTCCTCCCGGTTTTCCGTTCCCACTCCCGATTCCATGTGGCCCGTGCGTTTCAAATGCTCCGCACGCTCCATATGCATGCTTTTCTGCAGGCTCTCCTGGAAGCTCTCCTCTACCGGCTTATTCCTGTCGCCTCTCCCCTGGGATTCCGCCTGCTCCTTTTGCTTCGCCCTTGTGACGGCATTGCCTGCCGCATCCCCGGCGCCGTTTGCATTGGTTATGTTTTTACCGAATTTATGAATCTGCATCCCTGCCACCTTCTTTCAAACCTTCGGAACGGTAAATAAGTAATCTTTACGGTTCCTTATTCTTAAATCCATCCTTGTTTTTAAGATTTTCCGCCTGCCCTTTTTCTTCCCCGCCAAACAGCAGCCGGTCCTTAAGCATCTGCCTGCCGCGCCGCAGTCTCGTCTTCACCGTTCCTTCTTCCAATTCCATAATCTGTGCGATTTCCTGTACGGAATAATCCTCATAATAGAACAGGTACAGAGGATTACGGTATGCCGCCGCCAACCCCATTACATGCCACAGCATTTCATCCTCATTCCCATCGGGAAGAATATGCCCATAAGACGACGCATAACGGTACGGCAGGGCAAAATGCTTCATCTCGCTTTCCGGCACTTCGTCAAACCCTACCGTCCGGGAAACCCATGCGCTTTTCTGGATATCCCGGCAGATATTGATTGCCACACGGATAAACCAATTTTTTTCATGGTTTTCATCGGCAAACGCGGGTTTCGTTTTCAGATAGCGGCAAAAGGTCTCCTGCACCACGTCCTCGGCATCCGATTTGTTTTTCATGTTGGAAAAAGCGACCCGGTATAAGAGGTCTTTATACTTTGCAAACGGTTCCTCCTTTTCCTTTTCCTCACTTATCCGCATATCACGAACCATGCCCTCCCATCATTCCGGGATCCCCCTCCGGTTTCCACCTGCTGTATGCCGCAGAATCCCTTATATAAATAATACGATTGCCCCGCAGGAAAAGTTTCAAAATTACATGACCCGATTTAATTCGGAAGCAGACCATCCTCCGGATACCGGTTTACCGCATATTCCAAAAATCCCCCGATTGCCTGCTGCTTCTCCGTTTCCCCCATATCCACGCCATACTCCGCCGCTTCCGCATCTTCCCCAATCGGAAAACGCACATAATCAAACTGTATCTCATCAAACCCGGCTTCCACCGACGTTTCCGCCACTTTCGTCAAATATTCCCATACTTCCTCCCGGTAAGGATTTACCCATGCCATCCCGCCGCCGTCCGTAACCGGCGTGCCGTCCGCTTTTTTTAAGGCAAGCTCCGGTTTTCCGGCGGCAAGGCAGGGATCCTTAAAACAGACGATACGGGCAATAGTATAAATCCCGTGTTCCTCCAATGTCCGCATAAAGCTCCCGATATCCCCGATATACGGCGTACACGCCCCCAATGAGCGGGCGCTCTCCAAATCCATCTGCCATGAAATCTTCCCTTCGTCATTCTTTACGTCTATGACCATGGTATCTAATTCCGTTCCGTCCACAAGCTCCAAAAGTTCTTGGAACGCTTCATTGCCCGCCATCGGCCCCGTCACGTAAATCCCCTTTACTTTTATGTCTCCGGTTCTCCTGCCGTCCGGTCCGGCGGCGTCTGCCAAACCGCCTGCCGCCGCATCTTCCTCCCCGTTTCCGTTTCCTGTATCCTCCGCTTCCCGCACCTTCTCCTCCGCGTCTTCCAAATTGGTCAGCACGTCCTGCGACCATGCTTCCACGCTTTCCCCCTCATGGTTTCGCACAATCGTTAAAATCCCCCATCCTGCCAGCGCGAAAAGCATTACGGCTGCCGTCACGCACAGTGGCAGGACTGCTTTCCGGTATTTCCTCCGTTTGCCCCACTTGGGGTTATCGACATATTTTAAAATATATTTTTGGTTTCCTTTTCTTTTGGATTTCCTTCCGCATTTCCTCCCGGAGTACCCGCCGTAATTTTTTCCAAACATACCGTGTCCCTCTCCCTTTTCTGCATACCGTTTATACTTTTCCATTATACTGCATTGATTGCGTTTTCACAATTTAAAATACAAAGGCATTGCAGAAACCGTATAACGGTTTGGCCTGAAAGGTTAGTCCGCTACGGGAATCCAAATTTCACTGACATAGTCACGGGAAGTATTATCCCCCGGTAAATAATTTTCAATCTCATAATCGGGTATCAATGCATAATCCGTTCCCGGAAGCCACTCACGGTAAATATCCTCCCATGTCTTCTGAATCGCATCCGGTGTCGGTCCTACACATTTAAAAATGGCCCATGTATAAGCCGGGATGTGGATGACGCGGAAACCTTCCGGTATTTCTTTTACGTCATCGGCATCGCATCCGATTCCATACATAAATTCCCCGCCGCCTTCTTTTTCCTGGGCACAAATGCCTAAATATCCGGGCGCTTTTTTGTACATTTCCTTTTGGTAATATTCTTCCCAAAACGCGGGAATCCCTTTTTCACTGCTTTCATCCGTAAACATTTTTGCATATACAAGCAAACGGAATTCTTCTTTTTTCTCAATGCGGTAATCCATTACCGTACCTCCTTCCAACGATATTTTAACGACAAGTTTGTTAAAGGATTTCAGTTCATTTCCTTTTTTGACCTGACTGGGGGCAATCCCATGAAATCTGGTAAATGCTTTCGCAAAACTTTCCGGTGAGTGATAGCCATATTTATATGCAACATCAATCACTTTTGTATCCCGCCTTGTTAATTCTTCACCGGCTAAGGACAATCTTCTTTTTCTAAGATATTCTCCCACAGCCATGCCCGTTAAAAGGTGAAACATTCTTTGGAAATGAAACACGGAAATATGTACATATCCGGCAACATCTTCACAATGTATGTCTTCCGTTAAATGTTCTTCCATGTATTCTATTGCCTTATTCATCGATTGTACCCATTCCATACATTGCCTCCTCTCCTCAATTTATTTTATCCGTTTACCGGTAAAAAACCTGACTTTTCATGCTCCTTTCTGTCCGCTATTATTTATTCCTGCAGACAACAGGGCAATCAGCTACTCCCCGCGCCCCACACGCCGCCTTAACGGCATAATCCTCTGCGCGGCACGGAAGAAGCGCTTTACACCCTTTCCGCCGTCTGTTATGATAAATGCAGGAGCCGTCAAAAAATCGTTCCTTATCAAAATTCATGCAAAATATACCGGAAAGCAGGTAAGCATATGCCAAAGAACAACCGTTTCCTTTATCTTCTGACTGCCATCCTCATCGCCTTTTGCGCCTGCGGCACTGCCGCACGGCAGGAACCCGTTCCCATAATTTTTTACTACGATGCCGACTTTTGGACGATTTATGATTTAAGCCGTACCAGTTTTCCCACACAGGAGCGTTTTGAGGAACTCACCGGCAGTTACATCGCACAAATTGAAGAACGGCTGGGACTCACCGGCTGGCTGCAGGAAATCAATCCAAACGCGGATACCCTCGTATTCCACCTGAATATCCAAGGGGAAAAATCCAGCACGGCGTTTCTGCCCAATGTGCCGGAAAACGAGGCGGCGATTACATGAATGACGAAATAGGCGCAACCGGCTTTTGCAAGGAACTCGGTTGGGATATCCAGGAATTTTACAAAATCATCCCGGAAGAATATGCCCGCACCCGCCAAATGTCCGAAGCGGAACTTGTGGAAATCATTGGTTTCATCGGAACAGAGGGAATCGGTTACCCCTATGCCAAATACGACACTTCGAAAGCCCTAAACAGTCCGAAATCCACCCTTTGGTACGAATACAGCGCTTCTTTTGTCCGATATTTAATGGAGCAATACGAAACGGAACAGGTCGTCAATCTTATCCGCATGGGTGAAGACGAATCCGCCTACACGGAATACCTCGGCAAATCCCTGGAGGATTTAAAAAAAGATTGGCTTTCCTATATGGAAGCGCTGGAACCCGTCCACGACTTTCAGGATTTCGAACACGCAATCCAAGAATTTTATGCCAAAAACCCATAAGGAAATCCGGGGAAAATTCCCCAAAGGATCACCCGTGCTTCCCGTTCATCTCCTCCACAAACTCCCTGCTTTTTGCCGTCATTTCCACCCACGCCGGACGGAACCCGCTTTTCACCGCATTGCGCACCGATTTCACGTTTGACCACGCCGCGCAGTAAAAAGGCACCTTTCCCCGCTCCAATATTTCCAAAGCCAAACGGCTGGTCAATGCGCTGGCAATTCCCCGGCGGCGGTATTCCGGCAGCACATCCACCCCAATCTGCCACATACTGTCGCAATCCGCCGACGCCCCGGCAAGTCCCACCAGTTTTCCGTCCCTGTATGCCCCTACGCCAATCACGTCCAACTGCTTCCTGTCCCCGCACAAGGCATTTCCCCATTCCGGCACATATAATCCGGCAAAATCCTCCTGCGAAAGTACACGCATCCCATAAACACAAGGCAATTCCCTAAGCGCATCCAAATCCGGCAGGAAATACTCCGCCATAAAACAAATCCGCAGCCCCCGCTCCTGCAGTGCATCATTCAGGACATGCATATTCGGCGTTTCAAAACAGTGCTCCATGGAATAACGTCCGATATAATCCCCGACGACTCCCATCCATTCCTCCGCCACAGAAGCCACCACATTATTTCCGTAGCTGACTAATTGGCACGAAAACGGCAGCGTCAAATATTTGCGCGCCTTTTCCTGTTTTCCCGAAATAACTACCACATTCTGCGTTTTCATAAAATCCTGCGGACTGCAATTCAAATCAACCGCAGACTGCTCCATCGCCACTTCCAAGATTTTCCCGTTCGTCCACATCATAACCCATCTTCCTTTCCCTACACATTCTATTTACTTTCTATCGCGGTTTTCCTATCATCAACGTTCTGCATCATATCCGTTTGATTATACCACTATAATATTCCGTTTTCCAATCAAATAGGAGAAAGAGCCGTCTTAGCAGCGCACCAACCAAAAAGGGGCATAGCAACCGCTACGCCCCACATTTCCTATATCCCCCTATTTCTGCCCGTAATAAGCATTCTCCCCATGTTTCCTGTAATAATGCTTATCCTGCAATTCCTGCGGCGCCGGAGCCACCTTTGGATGGATCATTTCGCACCTTGCCGCCATCTTCGCCACTTCTTCCAGCACCACCGCATTGTGTACCGCTTCATGGGCATCCTTTCCCCATGTAAAAGGTCCGTGGTTCTTGCAGAGGACTGCCGGAACCGCCTCGTAATCCTTATCCGCAAAATAACCGGCAATCAAAAGCCCCGTGTTCTTCTCATAGGCTCCTTCGATTTCTTCTTTCGTCAGGCATCTCACGCAGGGAATCTCGCCGTACATGTAATCGGCATGGGTCGTTCCGTAACAGGGAATCCCCCTGCCTGCCTGTGCCCAGCTCGTCGCCCATGAAGAATGGGTATGGACGATTCCTCCCACCTTCGGAAATGCCTTGTACAATTCCAAATGGGTCGGCGTATCGGAAGAAGGATTGTATTTCCCCTCCACCTTATTGCCCTCCAAATCCATGACCACCATGTCTTCCGGTGTCAGCTTATCGTATTCCACACCGCTTGGCTTAATGACAAACAGGCCTTTTTCCCGGTCAATCCCGCTCACGTTTCCCCATGTAAATGTTACCAATCCGTATTTCGGAAGCAGCATATTCGCTTCGTATACCTGCTTTTTCAGTTCCTCCAACATCCGAATTTCCTCCTAATCTTTTCTGACTTCCTGATAGAATCTGCCACAATTTATTACCACAATCCCTGCCGGACCACCGGCGCCGGCAGGGAAGTTCTTATTTCCGGTCATTAGCCTTTTTGCGCCAATGATTATTTCATATTTTCCACCGCTGCCTGCTCCATCGGGAATCCCGCTTTGTACAGCCTGATAAATTCGTCAAAACCGGCAACATCCGCCGGGTCGGGTTCCATTTTGCTTCCTTTGTTGCCCGCAAATACTTTTCCGTTCAGGTAATCGGACAGGCTTTCCCCCTCCGCCTTATTCTTCATATAGGAAGCCAATACCGCAATTCCCCATGCGCCGCCTTCCCCTGCCGTTTCCATAACGGATACCGGGGCGTCCATCGCCGCCGCAAGGATGCCCTGACCGACCCCTTTCGTCTTAAACAGCCCGCCGTGCCCGAAGATTTCATCCGCCTGGACTTTTTCTTCCTTAAACAGAATATCCAAACCGATTTTCAGCGCTGCAAGGGAAGAATACAGGTGGGTCCGCATGAAATTCGCCAACGTGAACTTGCAGTCCACTTTACGCGCAAACAAAGGACGCCCTTCCTCAAATCCCGTTACCGGCTCGCCGGAGAAGTAACAGTAAGATACCAGTCCGCCACAGTCTTTATCGCCTTCCAGCGCCTTGTTATACAGCGCGCCGAACAGCTTGTTCATGTCTGCTTCCATGCCCATCGTTACCATGAATTCCTTAAACAGATTCACCCACGCATTTAAATCGGAAGTGCAGTTGTTGCAGTGAACCATGCCCACCAGGCTTCCGTCCGGGGTCGTTACCAAATCGATTTCAGGATATACTTTGGAAAGCTCTTTTTCCAGTACAATCATCGCAAACACGCTGGTACCCGCGGATACGTTACCGGTGCGGACCGCCACGCTGTTCGTCGCCGCCATGCCGGTTCCCGCATCCCCCTCGGGAGGGCATACCGGAATCCCCGCTTTTAACCTGCCGGACACATCCAACAGTTTCACGCCTTCTTCGGTAAGCGTTCCCGCATTTTCGCCGGCAACCAGCACTTTGGGAAGGATATCCTTTAATTTCCACGGATAATTTTCCCCTGCCACCAGTTCGTCAAACTGTGCCAGCATCTTTGCGTTATAATCCTTCGTATCGGTATCAATGGGGAACATACCGGAAGCATCGCCTACGCCAAGTACCTTTTCGCCGGTCAGCTTCCAATGCACATAACCCGCCAATGTGGTGAAGAAATCCACATCCTTTACATGCTCCTCCTTGTTCAGGATTGCCTGACGCAGATGGGCAATGCTCCACCTTTGGGGAATGTTATACCGGAACAGTCCGGTCAGCTCCTCCGCTGCCTGCGCGGTGATGGTATTTCTCCATGTCCGGAACGGAACCAGCAGCTCCCCTGCCTTGTCAAATGCCATGTATCCGTGCATCATTGCGCTGAACCCGATGCTCCCCACCGTTTCCAACGCCACGCCGTACCGGTTCTGCACATCTTCCGCCAGCTTGGTATAGCTGTCCTGAAGCCCTTTCCAAATCATGTCAAGGCTGTAAGTCCATACGTTATTTTCATACCGATTTTCCCATTCATAGCTGCCGGAGGCAATCGGGGAATTGTCTTCCCCGACCAGCACAGCTTTAATCCTTGTGGAACCAAACTCTATGCCCAGCGCCGTCCTGCCGCCCGTTATCATCTCTTTTACTTCCATTGCCATCGTCTTACCTTCGCCTTTCCCGGTCCACCCATCCTTTTATGGTTTCCCGTCTTCCCTGCTTTTGCCCTTATGGGCATTCCGTTTATCCGCTTACCAATCCGCCGCTTCCTTCCGTTTAACGGAACGCAATTTCATTCCATCTCAATTCGTTCTTAAAGTTCCGAATGGTTGTATCCTGATCAATCACGACGCTTTCAATGCCCATGGCAGCCGCCCAGTCCACCATCTGGTCCACGCTTAAGTCATAGGAAAATGCCGTATGGTGTGCGCCGCCCGCCAGAATCCATGCTTCCGCACCAATCTTAAGGTTAGGCTGCGGTGTCCAGAATGCCGTGGCTACCGGCAGTTTCGGCATCGGTTTTTCCACCTTCTTGCAGTCTACGGCATTGATAATCAGACGGAACCTGTTGCCCAAATCAATCAGGGAGGTTGCTACCGCGGGACCCGTCTTGGAAGTAAATACCAAACGTGCCGGATCTTCCCTGTCGCCCATGGAAAGCGGATTAACCTTGATTCCGATTTTGCCGTCCGCAACCGTGGGGCATACCTCCAACATATGTGCCTGCAGGATACCTTCTTTTCCGGGTACCAGATTATAGGTATAGTCTTCCATAAAGGAAGTTCCCTTCGCATCCTTCATACCGGATGTCATAATCTTCATCAGGCGCACCATTGCTGCGGTTTTCCAGTCTCCTTCCCCGCCGAAACCGTAGCCTTTTTCCATCAGCCTTTGGATGGCAAGTCCGGGAAGCTGTTGCAAAGCGCCCAAATCACCGAAATGGGTAACGATTGCCTGGTAATTTTTCTCCTCCAGGAACCTCTCGAAACCGATTTCAATGCCTGCCTGAACCGCCACATGTTTTTTAAACTCCGCTTCGTCCCTGCCTTCCAGGATAATATCATATTTGGAATAGTATTCATCCACCAACGCGTTGATATCGCCCTCTGCCACATCCTTTACGTATTCCGCAATTTCATTCACCGGATATGCATCGATTTCCCAGCCAAACTTAATCTGCGCCTCTACTTTATCCCCTTCCGTCACCGCCACGTTACGCATATTGTCCGCAATACGGCATACGCGAATATGGGAGGATTCCATGATGCCGATGGCAGTCCTCATCCAGTCGGCGATTTTCTGCTGTACTTCTTTGTCGTTCCAGTGTCCGACCACGATTTTCCTCTCGATGCCCATACGGCTGACGATATGTCCGTATTCTCTGTCGCCGTGTGCAGACTGGTTCTCATTCATGAAATCCATGTCGATGGTATCGTAGGGAATTTCCTCATTAAACTGTGTATGTAAATGCATCAGGGGTTTCCGGTATTCCTGTAGTCCCAGAATCCAGGACTTTGCGGGGGAAAACGTATGCATCCATGTAATCACGCCTGCACATTCCCCATCCGCATTTGCCTCGTTAAATGTCTTCCTGATTAATTCATTGGTAATCAGCGTAGGTTTCCAAACCACTTCAAAAGGCAGAAGCCCGCACTTATTCAGGTTTTCCACGATAATTTTGGAATGCTCCGCTACATTTGCAAGACATTCGTCCCCGTATAAATCCTGAGAACCCGTGCAAAACCAAAATTTGTAATTCTTTCCTGTTTTCATTTTTACCATCCTCCTATACATTCCTTCGTTTTTTGCTGCTGTTTCCTGTTTTTTGTTGCTATATGAACCGGCAAGCCGTTTCAAATCCGCCCACTTCCATCCCTGCCAGGGTTTTCTATACAACTTTTCATAAAGTTGTATCTTTTTGTTATAAGTTGTATTATTTTGAACTATGTCAAATATTTTAGTTGTCTGCTTGATATGTACTGTTTTTTATACTATATGCCGAAAAAGGCTTGGGTTTTATATTTCTTTCTAAACATAATAATATAATTTGCAGTCCAACTTGTCAATATTTGCTTATCAAAAATATAATACAAATAAAAAATAGTTGTACCATCTAAAAATAGTACAACTATTCTTCCTCCATCATGCCATCCAAATATCCCCTGTCCCATAGCAGGATTTTCAGTTTCTTCGCCGCCTGCACCGCCGGAGCCGTAAAATACTGGTTGGTCATCACGGCGCCAACCATACAATCATAATAATCCCTGCCCGCATATGCTTCCTGTACCGCTTTCACCCCTACTGCTTCACCATAACACTTGCACTGGACGGCATAAGTAACCCCTTCCTTTTCCGCAAGAATGTCCACACCGTAATCCCCGCTTCCTTTTGTGACAGATACCTCAACAAATCCCCGCTTTTTTAACAAATCCGCACAAAAATATTCAAATTCATGTCCTTCCATCCCGTCCATGTCATCCGCTTTCCCGTTCCCCCGCCGGATTAAGCGGAAAAGTACAAACGACAGCGCGGCGAACAGCAGCACCAGCGCGGCCGCAACCACCCATTTTTGTTCCGGCATCTTTTGCGCCCCCTTTCCCTGACCGTTCCTGATACAAATATAAAAAAAAATTTAAGAATTTTATATTAATTTCCAGTTGCACACCTTACTTGAGTAGTATAAAATAGAGATACGCTCTAAACATTACATTTATAATAAGAAGAAACACCACCATATAAAACGAGCAGGAGGCATTCTATTATGTTTGATTTTAAATTTGACTGGTGTAAAGAAATGGAATGTGGCATCCAGATCATCGATGAACAGCACCAGGAGTTATTCCGCATCATCAGGGAAATCGAACAGCTCATCATGAGCGACTGCAAACACGCTACCCCAAAACAATTATTGGAAATTGTCTGTGAACTACGGGAATACATCAACTACCACTTTTATACGGAAGAAAACCTGATGGCAAGGTACCAGTACCCAAAACTCGCCATCCATATGGCAGACCATATCGATTTAAAGGAATATATCCTGAAATTTGATTTGCCGTCTCTCGCCAAAGATCCGAAAAACGTCCTTATCGGTTTGAAAGAGCATATGCAGGACTACCTTTTTAACCACATTTTGCAGGAAGACCGGAATTTATGTCTTTACCTTGCCCCATATGCCGAAACCGGTGTCTTAATCGCACAGTCAATCTCTTAACGGCTTCCCCTGCGGGAAGCCGTTATTACATCTGAACATATCCCTTTGCTTCCGCCGCCTACAATTTCAGATTCCGGTAGCGGTTAAAGCAGGCAAAAATCTCCTGACGTCTCGGAAGCGCCAGCCCTGCCGGCAGATAACTGCCCGGAACGATGCTGGCAAGCCCTTTCTTCCCAATCAGGTCCATCAGATTGTCCACCACTTTCTGCATCGTATCCCTGCCATTAAACAGGTTGCTTTCCGCATAGGCAAGCAGGTAGCCCAGCGTCATCACCTGTTCGCTGTCTGCAATCTGCTCCACATAACGCAAATCCACGGCTTCTTTATTAAGGCTGACCGCTTCTTTCCCCATGCCTTTGATTTTCATGCGGTCGCCGCCGCTTCTGTCACTCCCGCCGTGTCCGCCACGGTAACCGCCGCGCCGTGCGCCGTCCCGTCCGCCGCCGCCAGAGCCGGCAGCCGCAGGCGCGCGCCGGTAATCGGGACCTGACGGCTCGTTGTCCGGCAAAAGCAGCACCGGATATTTCGCGGCTTCCTCTTTTGCCAGCGCCGTGATTTCCTGCGGCACATAATTATCCATCTGCACAATCTGGTCCGCGATATGGAAATACGCACCCGAACTGCCCGCAACAATGACACAGGATATTCCCCTCTTTTCATATAAATACCTCGCCCTTTCGATAAAAGGCGTAATCGGCTCCTTATCCCTGTGCACCACCCGCTGCATCAATTCATCCCGCACCATGAAATTGGTGGCACAGGTATCCTCGTCGATGAGCAGGAGGGAAGAACCGCTCTCCATGGCCTCTATTACGTTCGCTGCCTGCGAAGTACTGCCGCTGGCGTCTTCGGTATAAAAGCTGCCCGTCTGTTTTCCGTTTGGAAGGTTATTCACGAACATGGAAATATCGTCCTTCTTTACGCACCTTCCGTCCTCCGCACGGATTTTCACCGCATCCGGTGCCGTAATGACATACTCCCTGCCGTCCCCCGCAATATGGTCATACACACCAAGCTCCAAAGCCTTCAGCAGCGTAGACTTCCCGTGATAGCCGCCGCCCACAATCAGCGTAATTCCCTTGCGGATTCCCATTCCCTTCACCAAACCCTTATGGGGTAGATTCATTTCCACTTCCATGGATTTGGGGGAAGCAAAGCGCACGCTGTCTTTCATGGGCCTGTCCGAAACCCCGGACTCCCGCGGCAGCACCGCCCCGTTGGCAACAAACGCTACCAATCCCCGTTCCTCCAGGGCATCCCGGATGTATTTCCTGTCATCCGCCAAAAACATGGTTTTTTCCACTTCCCCGCGGTCCAGCCTTTTGTAAAAAAGCACATCCTGTACGCACTTTGGAAGAAAATCAAATAATATCCTGATTAACTCCGAAGAACAGATGGTCCTGCCGTTTGCCGGGAATCCCACTTCCAGCCGCACGGTGAGGCTGCCGTTTGCCGAATCCATTTCACATGCCGTCCGTTCCAGCACTTCCTGCCCCGTCCTGCTGGCAGTCATTAAACCGCTCTTTCCCGATCCTTTTGCCTTGAAATTGTATTTGTCCACTTCCCGCCGGAACAGCCGTAGCAGATAATCCTGTAACGCAATCCGCCTTTCCCTGTTCCCGTAATATTCCGCCGGAAAACCCGCTCCTTTCCCTTCAATGTGAATGCTGACTTTGGAAGGGGCCGCAAACGGGTCCCCCTGCACATGGTCAATGGACAGCACATAACTTCCGAAGCTGTAACTGCCCTTCGTATCCTTATACGCCGGATATCCCCTGTGGTCAATATTTCTCAATAATGTCTGTAATTCCGTAGCCGTCTTTGCCATTTCCGTTTTTTCCTTTCCAATTGCCAATTAACCGTTGCCCGCAGCGGTTCCGTTACGCTTGCTTATTCCGCATCCCCCGAAGGACCGCATATGCGGAAGGAAAACCGGATATCTTTTTCCCCGTCCACATGATATGCATCTTCCACGTCTGCCCCCCAGCTATTGATACCGCCCACACCCCGGACTGCTCCGTAAATGCAGAGTACCGTCCTGCGGGGAGCAGGAAGTTCCTCCTGGTGGGTCGCCTGCTCCAGTTCCAACGCCGTATAGGGCAGACAGGAGAATGCCAGCTTATCCATCTCAAACCGCAACGCTTTCGCTTCCGGCTCTTTCCTGCTGTTATCCAGTCCCGTGCTCCTCCATACTTCCACCCAGTCGCTGTCCATATGCATTCCGCAGTCCTGCGGTACCAGATGCGGTGTAACCGGAAGTCCTTCCACTTCATGCACACCGTGGACTCCCCCCGCCTTCCGGTCGGGATAGGTTTCCCCGGACAGCCCTTCATATAGGAACCGTTCCGCACAGGTCGGCATGAGAAAACGCATTCCGAATACCGGCAGCTCCGGCAGTCCTTTCTTTCCGGCATAATATGCCTCCACCCGGATATTCCCCAGAGCATCCGTCTCATAAGCCACCGTTACGTCGGTTTCCGGAACCGTTACGGTCCGGCAGGAATAGGTAACACGGACGGTTTCCGCCCTCTCCCCTGCCGAATAGATGTTATTGGCAGGCGCACAGGGAAACGGGATTTCCTTCCCGTCCACCGCCACATCCGTCTTCACGCAGCGGAGGAACATGTCCGCCGCCGCCCACATTCCGCTCCTTAACGGGAAACCGCACCCCCTGTCATTGTCCGTAACCGCCCTCCAGAAAACAGGACGGGGCGCACGGTACAGCCATTCCCTGCCGTCCACGTTAAGCGACACCGGACCACCCGCCTCATAGGAGAAAATGTAGTGGAATTTTTTTCCTCCCGCCGTGCCTTTTATGCCCAAAGTCGTATCGCCGTAGATGACTTCCAGTTGCGGCATGATATTTTTACCTGTATTTTCCATAATAATACCTCACTTCCTGCATGGCAGGCTTCTCCGTCCTGTCCGCGAACACAATGCCGTTGCCCGAAAACTCATAATCTGCGGGTCTGTCGTCAAAATCCCCGCCGTAACGCAGTACTTTCCTGCCCGTAACTGCATCCTCCACCCAAAGCGCCTGGTCGATAAAATCCCATATGAACCCGCCCTGGTACATCTCAAATTCATCCAGCAGTTTCATGTAAGAATCCATTCCTCCCAGCGAGTTTCCCATATTATGCATGTATTCACATAAAATAAAAGGCTTGTCCGGTTCGTTTTCCAAATATTTACGGATTTCCCAGGGTGTCTCGTACATACGGCTCTCCACGTCGGATATTGTCTTTGTATATGCCCGGTTGTTGTACACGCCTTCGTAATGCACCAGTCTGCCGTCTTTCTTTTCCTTAAAGTACCGGTTCATGCACTCAATGTTGTCCCCGGCATAAGATTCGTTCCCCAAAGACCAAAAGAGGATGGAAACATGGTTTTTAAAATATTCAAAATTGCTCTTTGCCCTGTCCATCACCACTTCCTTCCACTGGGGCAGACTGCCCGGCACATTCCATGAGCTTTCTATCGCCCCCATCTTCTGCCAGGAGCCATGGGACTCCAGATTCGTTTCCGACATCATGTATATCCCGTTTTCATCACACATGTAATACCAGGGAATCTGGTCCGGGTAATGGCAGGTACGCACCGCATTAATATGGTTGGCATGGAAACATTCCATATCGCGTTCCATTTCCGCCATACCGATGCATCTTCCGCCCTCCGCACTCCATTCATGGCGGTTGACACCGTTTAAAACCAGCCGTTTTCCGTTCAGGTACATCACCTTGTCCACGATTTCGATTCTGCGGAACCCGATGGGGTAAGGCACGGCTTCCACCGGTTTTCCCGTTTCGTCATACAGCTTCACCAACAGCCGGTACAGGTACGGCGTCCCGTACGCCCAGGGCTTCACCTGTCCGATTTCCCGCTCCGGCAGCGTGCAGTTTACAATCTGCCAGCCCTCTGACACCGCTTCCTTCCATTCCGCCGCTTCTTCCACGGAAACCGTATCCTGCGGCAGGACAAACGCATATTCCATGCACACATTCCCCTCCGCATCCGACAGCAGGACTTCCGCCCTGCCGCCGCAGTCTTTTTTCAGCGAAAGTTTTAAATCCAGGCCAATGCTTCCCGTCCCGTCCTCATGGAGCACCGGTTTCGCCCACAGGTCCTCCGCATGGACTTCCGGCTTGCCATACAGCGTCACGTTACGGAATATCCCAAAGAAGCGGAAAAAGTCCTGATCTTCCAAAAATGCCGCCGTACTCCTCTTATGCACTTCCACCGCCAGCCGGTTTCCTTTCTCTTTTATATAAGGGGTCAGGTCAAACTCCGCAGGCACGAAGCTGTCTTCCGAATACCCCACAAAACTGCCGTTCAACCAAAGGAACACCGCCTGCTCCACGCCTTCAAAACGCAAAAACACCCGCCGGCCCACAAGCCCTTCCTCCAAATCAAATTCCTTCAGGTAAGAACCGACCGGGTTATAGTCCGCTTCCGAGAACATTCCTTTCCATTCATGGCTCCCGTCCATACTGTACGCCGGTCTGCGGTATGCATGACCTTCCCACGGATACATCGTATTGATGTAGTGGAGCTTGTCATAGCCGGCAATTTCGATATGGCACGGCACCTCAATTTCACCAAACCCGGAAGCATCGTAACCGTTCCCGTAAAAATCCGCCGGACGCTCCATGGCATTTTTGCTGTAACGGAATTTCCATGTCCCGTTTAAGGACTGTTCCAGCGAATGTTCCCCCGCTTCCATTTCCTCCACGCTCCGGTAAAACACATGGTCGCTGTGGGCCGGCAGCTTGCCTGCACGGAACACTTCCGGGTCATCCAGCCATCTTAAGTCTTCTTTCATAAGCCATTCCCTATTCCTTTCTTTCATTTTTCCCGTTCCCTATCCTTTTTTCCGGCTTATCGGCAGACTCCGGGGTCTGCCGCACATGCCGTTATCTACCATAACATCCATAGCATAAAGGATACTATCAATAATAATAACCGTATTTCCGGAACCCAGCAATAACTTTTTATTTATTTTATTATTTACGGTTTGCCGCTCCCACATTTTGGAATAATAACCGCTCCCGGTATCCCCCGCCCAGGTTCACATCCGTCCGGCAAGCAGCACGCTCGCCCATATCCCCGCCAAGGAGGATAACAACGCCCCTTTTAAGGTATATTTCGTCTTCGTTACCTTTGCCGCCAAAAAGTACACGCTCATGGTATAAAACACCGTTTCCGTACAGCTCATCATAATGGAAGTAATCAACCCGATACGGGAATCCGGTCCGTACGTCTTGAAAATATCAAGCACCAGCCCTGTCGCCGCGGAAGAAGAAAACATTTTCACCAGCACCAACGGAAGCAGTTCCGACGGGAACCCCAGTTTTTGCGTCATTTCACCGAACAGCCCGCCGATAAACCCCAAAAAACCCGATGCGCGCAGCACTCCCACCGCCACCATCAGCCCCACCAGAGTGGGCATAATCTGGATGACCGTTTGAAACCCGTCTTTCGCCCCTTTTATAAAGTCTTCATAAACATTCCGCTTATGAACCATCCCATATGCCACAATGTAAAAAATAATGACTGGAATCATGATACTGGAAATATTGGACAATGCGTTTAGGATAATAATCTCCCCTGTTTCTACATCCTTAAAACAGTTTATTTAAAAAAAGGTGCATGTATTCCTCATGCACCCCACGAATCCCTGCACTGCTACCGTTTCCTTCCCAGCCACTCATTCAGGAAATGGACTTCTTTCGCACGGTTAATAATATCCGTGGCATTGTCCTGGATATATACGGTAAGCTGGCGGATTTCCTCCTCCGTAAAACCGGAGGATTTCACAATGGAGCCTCTTGGGACGATGCCTTCCGCATAATCATGCTCCCCCCGTTCAAAACAGACCCTCACCATCTTTTCACCGTCTTTCAACAGCAGTCCCGAATATGTCATCCGAAGTTCCCCATCGTTACCCATACCTTATCCCCCCATCCGGTTTTTGACAGCCCATGCCGCACTTGTTCTTCTTATTTCCTTAGCCCGGCATCCTGCCTTATGGATATTATACATGAATTCCCTCAAAAAAGCATCAAAATTATGGCATTTTAACAATAATTATGGTAAAGTATAGTTATATGTTTTCAATGCATACAATCTAAAAGATACCGGGAAAGGGCGGGGTATAAAAATGGAATACAACGAAGAACTGTTCAAAAAAAGCGCTAACTGGAAAGCCGGTGCGGTCTGGCTGGTTCTTAGCGTATCACTTACGGCAATTTATGGTTACGAAACAGTGAAGGGATTACGGAGTGGGGGATATTTTGCGGTTTTCCTCCTTTTCTGCTGGATTCCCTACCTGTGCGGCCTGCTTCTTATTAAGATACAGGGATTGGCAACTTCTTATTATAAGGATGTCATTGCGGTAGGATACGGCTTCTTTTATGCTTATATTGTATTTACCACGGTTTCGCCTCTCTGCTTCATGTACATACTTCCCCTTGCATGTATGCTGATTCTTTACAAAAACCGGAATTTCATGATTCGCTGCGGCATTGCTGCCGCCATTGTCATTTTGGCGGGCAGCTTCTACAAGTACGCGAACGGCATGAGCACCGCGGCAGATTTAGGTGTCTTTGGGCTTCAGTTGTCCTGCGTCCTCCTATGCTTCGGCTGTTATGCCCTGTCTATTAACCACTTAAACCTCTCCGACGGCGCCCTGACGGATTCCATTAAAGGCAACCTGCAAAGGGTCATTACCACCATCGACCAGGTGAAAACGGCAAGTACTTCCATCGTGGACGGCGTTACCGTAGTCCGTGAACTTGCCGACGAAAACAGACAGGGGGCTCATTCCGTGGTACGCAGCATGGATAAGCTGTCGGAAAACAACCATATGCTCCAGGAAAAAACCATGTCCTCCATGGGTATGACCACGGATATCAATACACAGGTGCAGAACGTTGCCGCCCTCATCGGACAGATGGTCAGCCTGACCAACGAATCCATCCGTCATGCCGATGCCAGCTCCACGAAGCTGAACAGCGTCGTGGAAACCACGAACGACATGGCAAAGCTATCCACGGAAGTGGAAAACGTATTAACGGAATTCAAGCAGGAATTTAACATGGTAAAAGAGGAAACCAGCACCATCGAAGGCATCAGCTCCCAAACGAACCTGCTGGCGCTGAACGCTTCCATTGAAGCCGCAAGGGCAGGGGAAGCGGGCAAAGGTTTCGCCGTAGTGGCGGACGAAATCCGCAACCTGAGCATGGGTACGCAAAGTTCCTCCAGCCGCATTATGTCGGCGCTTGCCCATTTGGAAGAAACTTCCGGTAAAATGACCGAATCCATCATCCGTACCCTGGAATTGATTCAGGTCAATCTGGAACAGGTGACACAGGTAACAAAAAGTGTGGACAGTATTACGCAGGATTCCGTCCAGTTAGGAAACAATATCAAAGTCATCGACTCTGCCATAAAGGATGTGGAAACCTCCAACCAGAACATGGTCAATAACATGCAGCAAATTTGCGATGTCATGCAAATTATGGTGGACTGTGTGGAAGACGCCAACGAAACCACCAAAACCATGCTGAGCAAATACGAAGAAACCGCCGAAAACGTCAACAACATAGAATGCACCGTAGGAACATTGATGGAAGACCTCGGGGAAGGCGGTTTCATGGGAATCCAAGATGTCCGTCCGGGCATGAAGATATCCCTTCTTTCTTCCGAAGGCGGCACACACAGCGAATACCGGGGACAGATCGCGAAACAGCAGGGTGACGATATTCTCGTTACCATACGGCAGGACGGCAAAGAACCCATTCAGTCAAAATCAAAGAACCTGAATTTCCATCTGCGGATTGTTGTGGATAACGTCCTTTACCATTGGGAAAACGTAAAGATTTCTCCCGTAAGGGAAAAAGCGGACTGCTACCGGCTGACGGTATTCTCCACGCCGAAAGTCATTAACCGCAGAAAATATCCCCGTATGCCGCTGTCCCATTCCTGTGAAATCCGCTTTAAGGATGCGGATAAGCCTTTTACGGGGAAAATGGTGAATTTCAGCGCCAACGGTTTTGCCTTCACCACGACGGCAAACGAGTTTGCACACTCCATGGGAAAAGACGTAACGGTTTCCATTTCGGGTTTCCCGCTTCCCGATGCACGCTCTTTGGAAGGACGCATTATCCGCAATACGGATAACGAAGGGAAATACATCATCGGCTGCCGGATGCCGGAAGATCATTTTGCCATCCAGGATTATGTAAGCGCAACCCACACAGATTAAAGCGTGCAATCCTTCCAGCCGCTGCGCCTTTATACGGTATTTTATAACCGGCGAGCAATTTGCACAAAAAAAAAGTGGAATTTCACTCACGAATTTGATATAATACCTATTAATAGCTTTTCGGGAACCAAATTTATATTCACCATTTATATGGATATCCAAAAAGGAGGTAAAAAAACAGACAAAATTTTGAAAGCACCGGAAAACCGTGTAGAAACATAGAATATGTGTTGGCGCGTTGCCTTGACGCAAATTCCCTGTTACACGTAGCCGGATACCCACGCTGCAGACAGAGGGTACCGGCCCCACGGCAATCATCAGAATGTCTAACGCATATCTGCCTGACCATACCGAGGGAACCAGCAGCAGCCTACGTCACGCCAACACATGGACGGAATTGGAATGAGTGGGAGGAAAGAATAAACGGGATAAAGGCAACGCAGAAATGGGGATAGAGTATGAAAATTAAAAACGGGAAAAAGGAAGACACAGGAAACACACGAACCGCAAAAGACGGCAATTCGTTTATCAGCATTGAGAAAAAAGTGGCCAAACGTTTTGGCCAGGTAGTCAGTCTCTGCTGCATTATACTGGGGATTATTACCTCTGTATTAAGTTATATTTCCTCCATCAGCGCAGTTTCGGAAACCATTGACAACACATCCGCGGTAGCGGCAAATTATGTAGCCGCCTCCTTAAACCAATACATAGCAATTGCCTACGAAACAGGAACCATTGCCCGTTTGTCGGACCCGGAACGGACACCGGAAGAAAAGGGTGATATTTTAAGCGTAAAAGTCAGGGAGCACGAATTAAACAGCGCTTATCTCCTCGACAGCAGCGGCAAAGATATCCTTTCCGGCACGGACTTTTCCGACCGCGATTATTTCAAAGAAGCCATGAAGGGTAATACTTATGTTTCCACACCCGCCTACAGCCAAGTCACCGACCAGGTATCCTTTGCGGTTGCCGCCCCGTTATGGGAAAACGGTGTCGCAGGCTCCAAAGCCGTGGGAGCCATTGTGTACGTGCCGGACGGCGAAAGTTTAAATAACATTATGCGTTCCATAAAGGTCGGAAAAGGCGGTACTGCTTTTATGACCGATTCCAAGGGCATTACCATCGCGGACATCAATTCGGAAACTGTCGGTGTGGAAGATTGCCTGGCGCTTGGCGACAGCAACCCCAAACTCAAGAAATTCAGCGCCATCTGCCAAAAGATGGTAAACGGGGAAGACGGAACCGGAACGTACTCCTACGGGGGCGTGACAAAAATCGTTTCCTACTCGCCGGTACCCGATACGGCAGGATGGAGCATCGGTGTTGCCGCCGTAAGGAATGAATTTTTGGGGAAATTTTATCTTGCCTTGGGGCTTACGGTTGTCTTTGTCATCATCTTTACCTTACTCGGCATCCAAAACGGCATCCGGTTGGGAAAAGCGGTTGCCAAACCGATTATCACGTCGGTGGACCGCCTGAAGTTATTGGCCGCAGGTGATTTCCATTCCGACACACCGGTACCGGAAACCAATGATGAAACGGCAATCCTGATGAACAGCCTCGCCGAAACCATCCATGACCTGAAAGCCGTTGTTTCCGACATCAGCAGTCATTTGGCAGAGCTGGCGGACGGTAATTTCAAGATTACCATAAACGAAGATTATAAGGGCGACTTTTCGTTAATCAGCACCTCATTCCGTGACATTATCTCCTCCTTAAGCGCAGCCATGAAGGAAATTGACGGCAACGCCGAAAGCGTCCAAAACGGCTCCAATGATTTGGCAGGCGCTTCGCAATTACTCGCCGAAGGCGCTACGGACCAGGCAAGCGCCATCGAGGAATTGACGGCAACGATTACGGATATTTCGGAGAAAATACATATTAATGCGGAAAATGCGGAAAAAGCGAAAAACACCGTGGAAAGCATGAACAGCCGTATCATGGAAAGCAACCGGCAGATGCAGCAGAATACGGAAGCCATGACAAAAATTAAAGACGCTTCCAATAAAATCGCGGAAATCATCAGCAGTATCGAAGAAATTGCCGACCAGACAAACCTGCTTGCGTTAAATGCGTCCATTGAAGCCGCAAGGGCCGGAGAGGCCGGCAAAGGCTTCGCGGTTGTTGCCACACAGGTTGGAATCCTTGCGGAACAGAGTTCCGAAGCCGCAAGAAATACCAACGAGCTGATACAGAATGCCATTTCCGCAGTAGACGACGGAACCAAACTTGCCAAATCCGCCGCGGATTCCCTGATTTCCGTTGTGGACAATGCAAAAGATGTCAAAGAAGCCATCATCGTCATCGCGGAAGCCTCCGATAACCAGGCGGAAGCCGCTGCCCAGGTTACGTTGGGCATCACCCAAATTGCGGAAGTCGTGGAATCCAATTCCGCCACCTCGGAAGAATGCGCCGCTTCTTCGGAAGAACTGTCCGGGCAGGCAGATATCTTAAAAGAACTGGTGGGAAGGTTCCAATATTTTACTTAATCTGCAAAAAGGAAAGAGGGGGACATTTTTTGTCTCCCTCTTAATTTGATTCCCACGCCATCCGGCACGTTATTTATGGAAATAAAAGTTTTTGCAGCGCCCCGGCATAAAGTGATTTACCGTCCGCCGCAAAGACATCAATCCGGTCCGTGTCGCTGCTCCTATCCTTAAATGCCGGAAACAGGAAACCGCATTCCGGTTCTCCCGCCTCATAATCCCCGCTTACGGGGCAGACCGCACATATAAGAAACTGGTATACTTCCTCGGATTCCCAAAGGCTTTCCTTATCCTCCGCCTTTAAAGGCACATCATAGCTTCCATGGAAGAAATAAACGGCATACCCGCTGCCTGTTTGACACACTTTTCCAAATTCTTCATAAAACACATCCAGCATGGCATCATTTTTCAGTCCGCATTCCTTAAGCGCCATCAGCATCTGCCAGGTACTCCCCGGCTTCTTATCCGCCTCCCCAAACAGATATTCCTTCAATTGTACATTCGTATCCGAAAACGGAACCGCCTTTGCAATCGTTAAGTTAAACTGCTGGTCCTTTGCCGACAGTTTTTGGAAATGCTTATTAAAAGTCCCGTCCACAAAACCCTCCCCGTCCAAATACGCACCTGCCATCCGGTCGAAACAATTCCGTTTTAAAGTCATGCGTCTGGTCAGCTCCAGCATATCCTCACGGTTAATTTTTTCCATGGTTCCTCCCCCTTATCGGAATATTATCTGCCCTTTTTTTAAGAGACTCCCAATCCGCTCATGCAAGTATCAGTTTATACGTCCGCCGCATAATCCGGCTTCTTTACGCACACACGGAGCAGGGCATACAGCGTAAACGTATAGGGTATTATTGTACCGCACAGTATGAAAACCCAATAACCCGGTCCATATTCCAAACTCAGGTATCCGTGTCCTTCCGCCCATAATTGCTGCCGTCCATGACTGTTGCGATAAAATTCTTCCCACTGCCTGCTGCCATTTATGAACTGCCGCATTGCATCCTTTATCTGCCGCCTATTTATAAGTATATCCCTAAATACAATTTCCCTCAATACTCTTTCCTGAATTTCCCAATACAATTCAATGAATCAGCAAAGTAATAACATCATTCGTGACAAAATATTAAATATCAAAAACGTACACACCTCATTGCTTGCAGCACGCCTCCCACGCTCATCCGCATACCCCGGCGTCCCTCTCTCCTCCTCCAGCTTCGCCAGTTCTTCCATCGCTTTTAACCCGCCTTGTGTCAAGTTAGTGACACGAACTTATTAATAATTTTGATACTGCAAAAATTACATTTCAAATTTTTC
>ERZ779637.81-NODE-81-length-66624-cov-17.167616_pt1 | contig 66624 bp, 61 predicted proteins | sample MGYA00514196_ERZ779637 | MGnify/ENA primary metagenome ERZ779637 (study PRJEB29562, sample SAMEA4376700) | mouse gut metagenome | isolation source: Cecum | study: EMG produced TPA metagenomics assembly of the A DSS colitis mouse model was used to assess the...
TAACCTTACGCGTAGGAAAAAAGGCACTCTTTGAGGACGTAAACATCAAATTTACCGAAGGCAACTGCTACGGGCTGATCGGTGCAAACGGCGCGGGAAAGTCCACCTTCTTAAAGATTCTGTCGGGCGTTCTGGACACCACGAGCGGCGATGTCTCGCTCACCCCCGGTCAGCGCCTCTCCGTTCTGGAACAGGATCACTTTAAGTACGACGCTTACTCGGTCATGGACACGGTCATCATGGGCAACGAGCGTCTCTATCAGATCATGAAGGAGAAGGACGCGATCTACGCCAAGGAAGATTTCTCCGACGAGGACGGCATCCGCGCAAGCGAGCTGGAGGCGGAGTTTGCTGAGATGGACGGCTGGGATGCGGAGAGTAACGCCGCCATGCTCCTAAACGGTCTCGGCATTGAGACTGACCTGCACTACAGCCAGATGGCGGATCTAAACGGTAACGAGAAGGTCAAGGTGCTTCTGGCAAAAGCGCTCTTCGGGAACCCGGACATCCTGCTTTTGGACGAGCCCACCAACCATCTTGACCTTGACGCTATCGCATGGCTGGAAGAGTTTCTGATTAACTTTGACAACACCGTGATCGTGGTTTCCCACGACCGCTACTTCCTGAATAAAGTCTGCACTCACACGGCTGATATCGACTACGGCAAAATCCAGCTCTACGCGGGCAACTACGATTTCTGGTACGAGTCCAGCCAGCTGATCATCAAGCAGCGCAAGGAGGCAAACAAGAAGAAAGAGGAACAGATCAAGGAGCTGCAGGAATTTATCTCCCGCTTCTCCGCCAACGCAAGTAAATCCAAACAGGCGACTTCCAGAAAGCGCGCCCTCGAAAAAATCGAGCTGGACGACATTCGTCCTTCCAGCCGTAAATACCCTTACATTGACTTCCGTCCCGAGCGCGAGATCGGCAACGAGGTGCTCACCGTGGAGGGTCTTAGCAAAACCGTAAACGGCGAAAAGGTGCTGGACAACATCTCCTTTATCGTGGGGCACGACGACAAGATCGCCCTCGTTGGCGGCAACGAGCTGGCAAAGACCACTCTCTTACAAATTTTAACGGGCGAGATCGAGCCAGACGAGGGCACGTACAAATGGGGCGTCACCACCTCCCAAGCGTACTTCCCGAAGGATAGCACGGCGGAGTTCGACAATGACTACACCATCACCGACTGGCTTATGGGCTACTCTCCTGTGAAGGATGTGACCTATGTGCGCGGTTTCCTCGGGCGTATGCTCTTCGCGGGCGAAGACGGCGTAAAAAAGGTGAAGGTGCTCTCCGGCGGTGAGAAAGTGCGGTGTCTCCTCTCCAAAATGATGATCAGCGGCGCAAACTGCCTGCTCTTCGACGAGCCCACAAACCACCTTGACATGGAAGCGATCACCGCTCTGAACGAGGGCATGAAGAAATTCAAGGGTGTGGAGATCTTCTCCTGCCACGACCATCAGGTAGTGCAGACCACGGCGAACCGCATTATGGAAATTCTGCCGGACGGCACCCTGATCGATAAGATCACCACCTACGACGAGTATCTGGAAAGCGACGAGATGGCGAGAAAGCGTACCGTTTACACGAGTACCGCCAGTCAGGAAGAGGACGATTAAAGTGAGAAGTACTTCTAAAGACGTCCCGCCATTGGACGTGACGCCAAGAAGTACTAAGTCTCACTTAAGAGAATGCCTAGAATGCGGCATTCTCTGCATGAATTGAGGAAACGTATGAGAGCGATTGACCTGCACACCCACACCTGTAAATCGGACGGCAGTTACACGCCAACGGAGCTGGTGGATTATGCCATAGAGAAAAATCTCGCCGCCGTGGCAATCACGGATCACGACAGCATAGAGGGGCTTGACGAGGCGGTTGCTCACGCGGCGGCTCTTAGGGAGCGCGGGCTTCCTTCCGTGGAGGTCATCCCGGGAATCGAGTTTTCCACGAAATACGAGAAACAGGATGTGCATATTGTGGGGCTTTACATCTCCTACGAGGAGGAAACGTTCCGGAGCGCGCTGTGCGGCTTTGTAGACTCCCGCGTCAACCGCAATCGAAAAATGTGTGAGAACCTACGGGGCGCGGGCATTGATATCACCTACGAGAGACTGCTTGCCCACTATCCCGACGCGGTGATCACGAGAGCCCACTACGCCTCCTACCTGCTTGAGCAGGGCTATGTGAAAAGCCGGCAGGACGCTTTCGCCAGATATCTCGGCGACCACACGAAATACTTTGTCCCCCGTGAGAAGGTAACGCCCTCGCAGGCGGTAGAACTGATCTTAAGTGCGGGCGGCGTCCCCATTCTGGCGCATCCGCCCCTCTATCACATGGGAAACGACAGACTGGAATCCCTCGTCGCCTTTTTAAAAGCGGACGGGCTGATGGGCATTGAAGTCTTTTACGGCACTTACAGCAATCAGGATGTTCGCGACATGCAGAGGCTTGCGAAAAAATACGACCTGCTCGTGAGCGGCGGCTCCGATTTTCACGGCGCGAACAAACCCGGTCTGGATCTCGGCTGCGGCTACGGCAGACTGTTTGTCCCTGAGGAGGCGCTCACCAAAATCAAGGCGGCGCGACGGCAATGACGAATAATAACACTTGTAATCATATGAGGTGTTCTCCATGAAAATCCTATTCACAGATTTAGACGATACGCTCCTAAACAACCAAAGTCAGGTTTCCCCGGAGACCAAAGCGTTTCTGGATGAATTTCTGGCGGACGGAAACCGTCTGGTGCTCTCCTCCGGCAGACCGCTTATGAGCGTCATGGAAGTGAAGGAACTGGCGGGACTGACACAGCCCGGCATCTTTTTAAGCGCGTCCAACGGCGCCCGTGTCTACGACTGCGACAGAAAGCGCACCATCCGTAAAATCGGACTTCCTCTCTCCTGCGTCTCCTATATGCAGGAGCAGGCGAAGGAGCTGTCCCTCCATATCCAGACTTACCGCGACAGCGATGTGGACGACGCCATCGTCTCCCCTGCGGATGACGAGGAAATCCGTTACTATCGCCGGAAAATCCACCTGCCTATGGTGGTTTCCGAAAATCTCTGCGACGCTCTCACGGAAGAACCGTGCAAAATGCTTGCGATTAGTTTACATAACTATGAGAAACTGGAGACGTTCCGAAAGAAAATTGCAGACTGGGCGGAGGGTCGGATCCGCACCATCTACTCCAGCAATATCTATCTGGAGCTCTATGACTGGAATGCGGGTAAAGGCAGTTCCCTGCTCTTTCTCTGCGATTATCTGGGCATCCCTGTCTCAGACTCCTTTGCCGCCGGGGATGCGGAAAACGATATCTCCATGCTGGAAGCGGCGGGCTGCGGCATCGCCATGAAGAACGCCATGGACAAAGTGAAAGCCCACGCCGATGTTGTCACAGACCTCGACAACGACCGGAATGGGCTCGCGGATATGATGTATAAGTTGTTAGAACGATAGCCTGCGGAGAATGCGGCATCAACCTTCGACTATTAAATATCTTCCGTCGCCGATCTCGAACACCTCGTCCGCCTCCAGAATCCCTTCCTCGTCGGCGCCCTCCATATCGACGCCCTCCTCCTCGAAAAACTCCCACACTTCCTTCACGGAGTCCACCACAACCGCCATGCACTCCTCCAAAAAGTTCTCCGCCTCCTCATAAGTCTCGGCAACCTTCTCCGGATAGAGCTGCAATTGATTCTCCAAAAAACACTGTACTACTTTCTCGTCAAACACAAACTATTCCTCCCTTATAATTTTAGTTTACATAATATTTTTTTACAACAGTCCCCGTCTCTTCATTTCCTTACAGAGCCGTCCCACCGGCAGTCCGACCACATTGTTATAATCCCCGCAGATGCCCTGAATATGCGCCGCGCAAAGACCCTGAATCGCATATGCGCCCGCCTTGTCCATCGGCTCTCCGCTGTCCACGTAACGTTTGATCTCCTCGTCGGTCATGGTATACATGGTCACATCCGTGCACTCGGAAAAAGTGGCGTACATAGGCGGCATATCCTTGTATTTCCACGCGAGGGTAACGCCCGTATAAACCTGATGACTGCCGCCTTGCAAATCCTTCAACATGCGCGCCGCATCCGCCTTATCCGCAGGTTTGCCAAGGATTTTCCCCCATGCGCTCACCACCGTGTCCGCGCCGATCACGACGAAATCCTCTCTCCCCTCCGCCGCAAGCTTTCCGCAGACGTCCACCGCCTTCTGGTAGGACAGCTCCTCCACCACCTCATCCGGCGCTTCCTTCGTGATCTTCTCCTCCACCGTGCTCGGCACAACCTTGAAGGAAATCCCCACCTGTTTCAAAAGCTCCTTCCGCCGCGGCGACGCCGAGGCAAGATAGATTTTCATATATTTTTCTTTCCTTTCTAATTCTTCTCACTTTGTTCATGGTGCATTTTCGGGATAAAAACCCTCTTGTGCACGATCCCCTCCTTCTCCTTCGCCGCCGCTTTCGCCTCCTTACAGAACGCAAGCTGGGCGTTGAACACTTCCTTCCCGCGCTTATCCACCTTCACGTAAGCGCCGTCGGGCTGCAAAACCGACGCTTTCACCGAATCCTTAAGCTGGCAGTCCAGAATGTGTTTCAGCTTCTCCTGCAGCTCGGGCTTTTCGATGGGGAACAGAATCTCCACCCGGCGCTCCAAGTTTCTCGGCATCCAGTCCGCGCTGGCACAGTAATACTCCGGTTTGCCGTCGTTCTCAAAATAGAAGATCCGGGCATGCTCCAAGAAATTCCCGACAATGGAACGGACCGTAATGTTCTCGCTGACACCCTCCACACCTACGCGCAGGCAGCAGATACCACGGATAATCAAGTCAATCTTTACCCCCGCCGCGCTCGCCTCGTAGAGAGCCACAATCACATCCTTATCGCAGAGCGCGTTCATCTTGGCAATAATTCTCGCCGGTCTGCCCGACTCTGCGTGTGCCTTCTCTCTGGCAATCAAATGGATAAAACGGTCCTTCAGCCAGTATGGCGCAAGGGAAAGCCGGTTCCAGCTTCTCGGCTCAGAGTAGCCCGAGAGCATGTTGAACACCGCCGTCGCATCCTCCCCGATCATCTCCGAGCAGGTGAAATACCCGACATCCGTGTAGAGCTTCGCCGTGGAATCGTTGTAGTTGCCCGTGCCGAGATGGACATAGCGTCGGATACCGTTCTCCTCTTTTCTAACAACAAGTGTTATCTTACTGTGGGTCTTAAGCCCGACCAGTCCGTAAATGACGTGACAGCCCGCCTTCTCAAGCTTTCTCGCCCAGACGATATTGTTCTCCTCGTCGAACCGCGCCTTTAACTCCACAAGCACGGAAACCTGTTTGCCGTTTTCCGCCGCCTGCTCCAAAGCCGCTATGATCGGGGAATTGCCGCTGACGCGGTAAAGGGTCTGCTTGATCGCCAAGACCTCCGGATCCCTCGCCGCCTGTCTGATAAACCGCACCACCGGCTCGAAGCTCTGGTACGGGTGGTGCATCAGGATATCGCCCTCCCGGATCTTCGCAAACACATCCGCGTCCTCCGGCAGTTCCGGCACGATCTGGGGCGGCAGATAACTCTGCTCCTTCAGATGGTCAAAACCGTCCACGCCGTAGAGTTTCATCAAAAAGGTCAGGTCTAACGGTCCGCTGATGGCATAAATATCCTCCTTCGGGATTGCCAGCTCCTCCCGGATCAGTCTGAGGAGACGGCTGTCGATGCCCTCCTCCACTTCCAGCCGGATCACCTGCCCCCACTGCCTCTTTTTCAGCTGCTTCTCGATCTCCTGCAAAAGATCCTCCGCCTCCTCCTCCTCGATCGTCAGATCCGCATTTCGCATAATCCGGAATGGATAGGTGCAGACAATATCGTAGTTTAAGAAAAGTTTGTGGATATTGCGCTCGATCACCTCCTCCAGAAGGATCAGCCGTCTCCCCTCCTCCGAGGGAATCTCCACCAGACGGGATAGGACGCTGGGCACCTGCACCGTGGCAAACTCCATCTCCCCGTCGCCGTTTTTCTTCGTCATCAAAGCCCCCAGATTTAAGGACTTGTTGCGAATCAGCGGAAACGGTCTTGAGGAGTCCACCGCCATAGGCGTGAGCACAGGATAAACGCTGGTCGTAAAATAACTGTCCACATACGCCGCCTCCTCCTTTGTCAGATCCTCATGGTGGGTAATGATGCGCAGCCCGTTCGCCGCAAGCTGCGGCAGGAGCGAACGGTTGTAAGTATTGTACTGCTGATTCACAAGCTGATGCGTCTTCTCATTCACCCGCACAAGCTGTTCCGTCGCCGTCATCCCCGCAATATCGCGCTTTTTGTAGCCCGCGTTCACCATATCCTTGAGGGATGCCACCCGCACCATGAAAAACTCATCCAGATTGGAAGCTGTGATGCTCAAAAATTTCAGCCGCTCAAACAGCGGCAGCTGCTTATCCCGCGCCTCGGCAAGCACCCTCTCGTTAAAGAGCAGCCAGCTCGACTCCCTGTTGGTATAATACGATTCATCCGAAAAAACTTTCCCCTGTGCCATAACCCCACGTTCTCCTTTTGATTACATATGTTATTTACTCTCGCTGCGCTGCCGGATCACCGGGCGGACGCTGTAAACTTCCTCAAAGAAATCGGAACGCTTGGTAAACAGCCCTTTCTCCAGCGTGATGTCCACCGACTCGTCCACGGTGATGATAAGCTCCCGCTCCTTCAAAACCGCCTTCACGTCTTTAAACTTCTGCTTATGGCTGCGGTCAAGCCCGTTCGCCACTTTCAGTATGGCAGTCAGCTTCGCGATCGTCAGATACGCCTCCCTGTCGATCGTGATGTTGCCGCCCATCACCTGCCAGTAATCGAAATCCATGTGATTGTACTTCACCACATTCGCCACAATCTCCCGCTCCGTGTGTGAGAGTCCGATGATCTCCGTGGACATGATGATGTTGTAGGAACACTCGCCCAGATTCACAAGGCTGATATACTTGCCGCAGTCATGCAGAAGTGTGGCGATCCGCAAGAGCAGCCGCTCTCTCTTGCCGAGACCGTGCACCTTCTTCATGCTGTCAAAGATGGTCAGGGCAATTTTTTCCAGCGTCTCGCTCCTGCGCCTGCTGCCCATGTACCTCTTGCTTATGTTCTGTGCGCAGGCAATGATATCCTGCTCGAAATCATGCTCTTCCTTGATGATTTTATGTTTTTCCGCGTACTCGTACGCCATGCCGTCGCAGAGCGTCACACCCGGCGCCCAGATCATATTGGCGCCCATCATCTTAGCGATCCGGTTGATCAGAATGCCTGAAATGTAGAGAAGCGGAATGTTTTCCTCCGGCATATCAAGCGCCTTTGCTGCCTGCTGGTTCGACTTTGCACGAATCCGTTCCAGAAACTTTTCCACGGCTGGCGCTTCCACACTGCTCTCCTCCAGCCCCAGAACATTCTTTCCCACGATGGCGGAAATGTAGTCGTCCACCACAATAATGTTCTCGATCTGCCCATCCTTCAGATACAGCTTTTTAAACAACTGTATCTGGGAACTCACCATCTCGTCCAGAATCACCTCGTACTGTCTGGGACTGATGTTCAGCCGGCCGAGCTGATCCTGAAGTCTGAGCACTCCCAGACGCATATTCTGGGTGGTCACCAGCGTGTCCTTGTCAAAGAGGGAAATCTGGATGCTGCCGCCGCCGATATCCACGATTGCGGTTCCTTTCTCCACGATCTTGTTAAACCGTCCTCTGGAGGCGATCGCCTTATAATTCAGGAAACGCTGCTCCGAGTTGCTTAACACCTCGATGCGGATGCCCGTCCGCTGGGCGATCTGGTCCAGAACGATCATCGTATTTTCCGTCTCACGGATGGCGCTCGTGCCGTAGGCAGTGTAATCGTCCACCCGGTAAGTTTTCATGATATCGTTGTAGTCACGCAGCACCCGGGAGAGCTCGTCTACGCGGTCATAGCTGATCTTCCCCGTGGCGAAGGTGTCCGTCCCCAGATCGATCCTGTGCCTGATATGGTCAATCTCCCGCAGCCCGTTCCTTGACGAAATCTCAAATATTTTCATGCCGAGTTCATACGAACCCACGTCTATCGCCGCAAATGTTTTCATGTTTTATCCCCCACACCCTGACCTAATAAGAAATCAATGAACTGCTGCGCCGTCCTCCCGGAAAGCCCGCCGTGGGAGAGCTCCCATTTGTTCGCCAGAAGGAACAGCTCCTCCTCCGGCACATTCAGCCCGTTTCTCTGCGCCAGCGCCTTCACAATCTGCTGGAACTGCTTCTTATCCGGCGAGCCGAAAAAGATGGTCACGCCGAAACGGTAGACAAGCGACAGCTTCTCCTGCACCGTATCGCCCGCGTGCATGTCCTCATCCCGCCTGTCCGCCTTGTCGCTGTAATTCTCGCGGATCAGGTGACGCCTGTTGGAAGTCGCGTAAATCAGCACGTTCGCCGGCTTCTTCTCCAGTCCGCCCTCGATCAGCGCCTTCAAATACTTATATTCCACCTCAAAATCCTCGAAGCTCAAATCATCCATGTAAATGATAAACTTGTAATTACGGTTTTTGACCTGCCCGATCACCGCGTTCAGATCCTGAAGCTGGTGCTTGTACAGTTCAATAATACGCAGCCCCTTCTCGTAATATTCGTTGGCGATCGCCTTCACGCAGGAGGATTTTCCCGTACCGGCGTCCCCGAAGAGCAGACAGTTGTTGGCGCGTCTCCCCGCCACAAAAGCCTCCGTATTCTCCGTGAGCTTCTGCTTGGGAATCTCGTATCCCACCAGATCGTTCAAATACACATGCGCGATATTGCGAATCGGCACAATGGACACGCCGTCTTCGTTATGTTCCACCCGGAATGCCTTGTGCAGTCCAAGATCCCCCACACCGTACTCCCTATAGAACTGGGTGAGCGTCGCCTTCATAGCCGCCGCATTCTCATTCTCCACAAAATGCTGCGCCAATGTGCAGATCCGGTCGCGGATGCGCCTGTTGTAAATCTTACTGTCCGCGGAGGCACCCTCGTAGTTCAGAACTACGACGAACTCCGGCGCCTTTAAGACCTCCATCATCTCCGTGAAATCATAGTCAAAAAATTCCTTGAAAATAGCAATATCGTGCAGCACCAGCTCGTTGATGCTGCCCTCCACCTCGCCGCGCATCTCGCAGGCACAGCTGTAGCTGTTTTCGTTGTTCACAAGAAGGTTCGTCAGATAACAGTGCCAGAGATTCCCGTAAAAGCCGTGATCCGCCGCCTGCTCGGAGAGCCTGTGCATACACTTGTAAAAGAGCGGTCTCGCCCTCCCATCTCCGGAACGGTAATGCTCCATCAGCCAGACCACATCCCGAAGAATGTCCCCGTCCGCAAACTCCTTATATATGATCAGTTCCTCTTCTCTCATCCCGTTCTCGCCTCCATCTGCGGAGAATGCCTGCTTTTGGCATTCTCCTGCACGAAACTTAGTACTTCTTAACGAAGCAGCCTCTGCTGCTGAGTTTTTAGAAGTACTTTTCGCGCTCTAGTAATTTCCGAGTATTCTCATGTTGCGCGCCTCGTCGCGCAGCCCTCTCAGCGCATTCTTCACCGCGCCGTCCGCAAAATTCCCCTCAAAGTCAATAAAGAAACGGTATTCCCAGTTTCGATCCTCTATAGGGCGGCTCTCAATCTTCGTCATGCTGAGATTATTGTAGATAAAGTGCGACAGCATGTGATAGAGCGAACCGCTCTCGTGGGGCACTTCCAGACAGATGCTGATCTTCCCCGCGTCCTTCCTGAATATTTTCTGGTTGGTGACGATAATAAACCTTGTGGAATTGGTGTCCGACTGGTTGACGCCCCGCTCCAAAATCTCCAGCCCGTAAATCTTAGCCGCCTGCTCGCTGGCGATCGCCGCCTGGGTTTTGTCCCCCTCCTCGCTCACCTTGCGTGCCGCGAAGGCGTTATTTTTCAGACTGACCTGTCTCCAGTCCTCGTGCTCGTTCAAATATCTGGCGCTCTGCATCAGCGACTGCGGGTGCGAATACACCGTCTTGATCTGCGAAAGCGCCGTCCCCGGCAGTCCCAGCAGGCAGTGCTCGATCTCCAGAATCTGCTCGCCCACGATATAATTCTCAAACTCCACCAGAAGATCGTAAATCTCACTGACGATTCCCGCCGTGGAATTTTCTATGGGAAGCACCGCAAAGTCCGCGCTCCCTTCCTCTATCGCCGTCATAGCGTCCCGGAATGTCTCCACATGGAAACTGTTCACCTGCTCTCCAAAATAGCGAAACATTGCCATCTGGGAGTAAGCGCCCTCCGCCCCCTGAAAGACCACTCTGGCGTGTTCCGTCTCCAGCCTGTCCACCCCGATAAAGGGCAGCCTTCCCAGAGAACCCGCCTCCACCAGCTTCTTATACTGGAGTTTTCTGCTCATGGACATAATCTGCTCAAAAAGTTCCTGCACGCCGTGGGCATTAAAAGGATCGTGGGTGAGGGAGCGCACTTTCTTCAGCTTCTCTTCCTCCCTCGCCTTGTCAAATACTTTCTTTCCCGTCTCAATTTTATAGTCAGCCACCTTGGAAGAAATTGCCATGCGCTCCTCGTAGAGCGCCACGATCTTCTCATCTATCCCGTCAAGCTGACCCCGAAGTTCCAGTAAATCCATATTTCCGTCCCTTTCAATAATTTCGTTCAGCCCGCACCATTCGCAAAATCGCGCCTATTGCGCTGAACTGATAAGTAAAGTTTACCGCAATTTGTTCTTGATAGCAAGCGGCTTTCCAGATATAATAGTAATGTTACAAGGGAGTTTTTCGGGGGAGGGACAGCTAATGACAAGCAAGAAAAAAAACATCCTCATTCTTATAATAGCAGGTGTTGTTTTATTAATCCTATTAGTAGCGGTTATCCTGAGCGGACGCATTCCCATGAATGACGATTTCACCGTCGGGAACACACCCGGAAATCTGAATAACGGCGGATATTTCTGCGAGATGGACGGGCGGGTGTACTTCGCAAACGCCTACGACAGTTTCGCCCTCTACTCCATGAACCCGGACGAGACGGATCTGGTTAAATATAACGACGGGGCTGTCTCCGCCATCAGCGCGGCAGGAAACTATCTCTACTACTTCCAGAACAGCGGGAGCACTGATACGGGCGGCATCGGCAGCGCCGTGCGCATTTCCGGTATCTACCGGAGCAATCTCAAGGGGAAATCGGTTGTCGGGCTGGACCGCTGTAATATCGCCAACATGCAGCTTTGCGGCAGCTACCTCTACTACGAAAAATACGACAAGCAGATCGGCACTTCCCTCGCCAAGATACGCATTGACAAAAAGGATGCGCAGACCGTGGCGGAAGGCATTATCAATCCCAACTGCTATGTGGACGGCAAAATCTACTACAACGGTACGGCACAAGACCATTATCTCCACGCCCTCAATGTCTCCACTGACAGGGACACCGTAATCTGGCAGGGAAATATCTGGAATCCCATTGTGCAGGGAGGCTATGTCTATTATATGGATGTGTCGGAGGACTACCGGCTATGCCGCTACAACCTGTCTACCCAAGTGGTGGAAGTTCTGACCAACGACCGCATCGATATGTTTAACGTCTATGACAATTACATATACTATCAAGTCAGCTCCGCCGATGCGCCGGCGCTCAAGCGGATGCGCACCGACGGCAGTTCGCAGGAGCTCGTCCGGGAGGGTGTGTATCAGAACATCAACATCACTTCCGAGTATGTGTACTTTAATTCCTTCAACGAGTCCACGCCGGTATATAAAACCTACACCTACGGTCCTGTCAATGTAACAACCTTTGACGCCGCAAGGGAGGCGGCTCTTAAGAATCTGAAAGACAAAGACGAAGAAAAATAAAACCGACATACAAAGAAGGCTGCCCATTCCGGGCAACCTTCTTTCGGTCACTCTTTATTCGTTTGATAACACATGTTTTTCTCCACTTTGCACCACGTCCGCAAGAAGCTCCACAATCGGTTTACCAAGCACGGGGTGTCTCTCGTGCGGCGCAATCTGTGCAAGCGGTTTCAGCACGAAATCGCGGTTATGCATATCCCTATGGGGAATCGTCAGCTTCTCCTCATCCATCACCCTTCCCTCGTAGAGAAGAATGTCCAGATCAAGCGTCCTCGGTCCCCAGCGCTCCTTCCTCTCTCTCGCCTCCGCCCGCTCAATTCCCTGCAGCACTTCCAGAAGCTCCTCCGGCGTGTAGAGTGTCTCGATGGACAGCGCGCCGTTTAGATAATCCGCCTGCTCCACGCCTCCGTAGGGCGTCGTCTCCACCCAGTCCGAAACGCGCAGCACCCTGCACTTCTTGTCACCGAGCAGCGCGTCCACCGCCGCGCTCAAGTGCGCCCGCCTGTCACCGATATTAGAACCGCAGGCGATATAAACGCGCCGCCACCCTCTCGTGATCCTCACGGAAACCGAGCCGAAAGGAACTGTGATCGGCGCTTCCGGCTTTTTCACCTCCATGGTAACCTGTCTCACATGGGGAAACTGCAAGAGCAGCGCCTCCGAAGCCCTCTCCGCCGCCGTCTCAATCAGCTTGTAAGTATGCTCTGTGAGAAAGGTGTGCAGGAAGCGGCATACAACGCCGTAGTTCGTCGATAATCCCAGTTCATCCGCCATGCCCGCCGCTCTGGTATCCGTGTCCAGAACAACGCTCACATAGAAATTCTGCCCTTTTTCGTTCTCCTGCCGGTATACCCCGTGATGGGCGTATATCTGCAAATCTTCCACAATAATCTGATCCGCCATCATGGACTCCTCTCCCGCCCGGATAAAGAAGCGTTTCATATCGCATGTTATATAATCTAATCCGCCCTAGTTCTTATAACCGTCACGGATCGCCTCCGTCATCTTGACGGCGCGGGCATTCTCCTTCACATCATGCACCCGCACAAACATAACGCCGCGCTGCACGCCGTAAACCGTAGTCACCAGTGTACCCTCCACACGCTCGTTCACCGGGAGATCCAGTCCCATACCCACCACGGACTTGCGGCTCGCGCCGAGAAGCAGCGGATAGCCGAGAGAGTGGAATTTCTGCAGATTGTCGATGATCTCCAGATTGTTCTCGTAACTCTTGCCGTAACCGATACCCGGATCGAGAATGATCTTGTCATAAGCGATGCCCTTGCTGTTAGCAATCTCCAGAGACGCTTCCAGATCCCAGAACATCTCCTCAATCAGATTGTTGTATCTCATATCCTTCCGGTTGTGTGCCAGACAGCAGGGAAGCCCCGACTCCGCAATCACCTGCGCCATGTTTTCGTCATACTTTAAGCCCCAGATATCATTGATCATATCCACGCCCGCCGCAATACCTGCCCTCGCCACCTCGGACTTGTATGTATCCAGAGAAATCGGTACATTAAATCTGGATTTAATCGCTTCGGCCACCGGCGCCACCCTGTCAATCTCCTCCTGCACGGAAATCTGCGTGTATCCGGGTCTTGTGGACTCCCCGCCCACATCCACGATATCCATACCATCTGTTATCATTTGTTCTACGTGGTATAATGCCTGATCCAGCTCGTTGTACTTTCCTCCGTCAGAAAAAGAATCGGGTGTTACGTTGAGTATTCCCATCACATAAGCATGTCCTTTTGTTCTGAAATCCCTCTGTCCTATCCTCATTTTCCTATCCTCCGTATGTTTTATTGTATGACTACTTATCCACAGGATTTCACTTCGCTAAATCCTGATTATACACTTTTTCTTCCCCTATCATGCGGAAAAACAGTTCCTGCCACTTTGGCTCTGTCTGAAAACAGCCTCGGGACGCCAGCGTCATCGTCCTGCTCCCGGGTTTCTCAACCCCCCGCATAGTCATGCAGAGGTGCTCCGCCTCCAGCATGACGATCGCGCCCTGCGGCTTTAGGTGTTCCATAACCGCCTCCACGATCTGGATCGTCATCTGCTCCTGAATCTGGGGTCTTCTGGCGTAAACCTCCACCGTCCTCGCCAGCTTGCTTAAGCCCACCACCTTTCCGTCCGGAAGATAGGCGATATGCGCCTTCCCGTAGAACGGCATGAGATGATGCTCGCAAATAGAATAAAAGGTGATATTTTTTACCAGAACGATCTCGTTGCTCGCCACGGCAAACGTCTTTGCCAGATGCTCTCCCGCATCCTCGTCCATCCCCGCAAAAATTTCTCCGTACATGCGGGCAATTCTGTCCGGCGTCTCCCGCAGCCCCTCTCTGTCCACATCCTCGCCGATGCCCTCTAAAAGCAGTCTGACCGCCTCTTTAATTTTTGTCTGATCTACCATGACTGTCTCTCCTGATCGTATCTCTGTGCCCGACTATATCCATCAGTTCTCCCAGATAGGAGAGAGAGCCGAAGGCAACGATAACGGCATCCTTATCTTTTCCCGTCAGGAGATACGCGATCTCCACTGCCTCCTGCACACTGTCCGCCGCCGTCACGGCGCTGTGGTACTCCCTCGCCGCCTGCGCCAGCTCCAGCGCCGGCAGCGCGCGCTCCTTGATGGGCGGCGTTACGGTAATGATATGGGACGCCAGCTCAAAGGTATGCCGAATCACCTTGTCATATTCTTTGTCCTGTAACATTCCCATTATATAAATTATTTTCCTGTTTGTAAAATAAAAACGTATACTTTCTGCCAATTTTTTAGCGGCGTCCTCGTTGTGCGCGCCATCCGCGATAAAAAGCGGTCTCTTCGCGATCACGTCGAATCTGCCGTGCCATCTCGTCTGCAAAAGCCCACTCTTAAGCTTCTCCTCCGGCACTTTATAGCCGCACCTGACAAGCGCGAGAACCGTCTCCACCGCCAGAACCGCGTTCTCGACCTGAAACTGCCCCAGCATGGAAATTTCCAGCTCCTTATACTTATCGTAGTCAAAGCTCTGCTTCGTCACGCCGTACCGAATCCGCTTCGCGCGCGATATGTCCGCCGTCAGGAACTTTGCCTTCTTGACAAGGGCGGACTGCCGCAGAATCTTCATCACTTCCGGGGATTGTTTCGCCGATATCGCATAACACTTGTTTTTTATAATGCCCGATTTCGCGAGGGCGATCTCCTCTATACTGTCCCCGAGAACATCCATATGATCCATGCTGATAGAGGCAAAAACCGCCGCCAGCGTCGTGTTCACCACATTTGTCGCGTCCAGCGCGCCGCCAAGCCCTGTCTCCAGCACCACCAAATCGCACTCCTTATCCAAAAAAAACAAAAAGGCGACCGCCGTCTCCACCTCGAAGAGCGTGGGATGCGCGAACCCTTCCGCCTCCAGCCGCGTCGCTGCCGCTTTCACCGGCTCCAGATACTTGCAGAGCCCCGACTGGGTGATCTCGCGCCCGTTCACCTGAAACCGTTCCCTGTAATCCTTCACGGTGGGGGAAATATATCTGCCGACCCGATAGCCCGCCTCCTGCATGATCATGGAAACGTAGGCGAGCACGGAACCCTTGCCGTTGGTGCCGGCAATATGTACGAATTTCAATCGGTCCTGCGGGTCGCCGAGGGCGGCGCAGAGTCTGCGCATGGTGTCCAACCCCATAACGCTGCCAAGCGGTCGCAATTCGTCTACATACTGCATGGCTTCACGGTAGTTCATGACTTCTCCCCTTCTCTCCCAAATTCTGCCCCACGGAGAAAGCATTGCGCCGTCATCCCCGCAAACTTCCACGGAATGTATAAACACACCGGGAACGGGCAACACTGTCTCTATGAGAAAATTTTTGCACAACTTCATTCACTGCGGTCTGCTGGGGTGGTTTCTGGAAATCACCTTCACAGCCTTCCACGCTTTCCGCCGCCGGGATATGACGCTGCCCGGCGCAACGAGCGTCTGGATGTTTCCCATCTACGGGCTTGCGGCTTTCCTCGCTCCCGTCTGCCGCCTGTTAAAGAACCGCTCCCTGCTGTTTCGGGGATTGACCTACACGGGACTGATCTTCACCGGGGAGTTTCTCACCGGCATGTGGCTGAACCGCCGGGAACTCTGCCCGTGGAACTACGAGCGTTCCCGCTGGAATCTGGCGAAAGTGATCCGCCTCGATTTCGCCCCCTGCTGGTTTGTCACCGGGCTCCTCTTCGAGCGCCTCCTGCGGGAAAACGATCCCTCCCTGCGCCCGGATCGCTGCTGAACATGCGTGCCTGCCAACGCCTTCCGCACCTGCTGGTCACACGCAGTCAGTCAACGTCCATATCGATGTCGTCCGCGTCGATGTTCAGCGTGTTGAGCGTGCGGCGTTTTCTGCGCGCCACTTCCGAGGCATACAGAATATAATCCTTAACCTCTTTCGCATTTTTGATGTGCTCCAAAAAAAGCTGCGGATGGGTATTGTCGCCTGTATAACACGCCACCGTGCCCAAACCGAAAATACGCTCCGCCAGACTGGTCTTCAACTCCACGTCCTGCACCTTATATAAATAACAGTCGTTTTCTGTCGTATTGAGCAGACCCGCGTTGATCGTAATCACCCGCTCGTTCACCGTATACTTCGTAAAGGTAAAAGGCAGACCGAAAAACAGCCACCGCTTGCGCTTCACGTACTCCCGCGCGTCTTCCTTCTCCTCTATATCTATATCCTGCATTTCCTCTCTGTTTTCTTCCATGAGTATCCTCCCCTCCGCTTCTTCGACTCCAGTTACGTTTAGTGTACCACATTCCCCCTTATTTCACAATCTTCACCTTGGATCTCGTCCTTTTATCCCACTTGCGTCCCCCTTTTCTTTGTGCTATGATATACAAAATATAGTAAACGGATTGTAAGCAAACCACATGATAAGGAGGATGCCGCATGACCGCTAAAGATTGTATCGTAGGGCGCAGAAGTATACGCAAATTTAAGGCAGATGCCGTTTCCCACGAGCTTTTGTCCGAGATCGTCGAAACCGCTTCCTACTCGCCGAGCTGGAAGCACACACAGATCACCCGCTACATTGCCGTGGAGGGCGCGTTAAAAGACAAGATAGCCAGAGAGTGCACCACCATGTATCCCCCCAACGGCGATATCATTGCGGCGGCTCCCGTGCTGATGGCTGTCACCATTATCAAAAACCGCAGCGGTTTTGAGCGCGACGGTTCGTTCAGCACTCCCCGCGGCGACGGCTGGCAGATGTACGACGCCGGTATCGCATCCCAGAGCCTCTGCCTTGCGGCATACGAGCAGGGGCTTGGTTCCGTGATCCTCGGTCTTTTTGATCAGGCGCCTGTGGAGGCACTGTTACAGCTCCCCGAGGACAGAGAGCTGGTTGCCCTCATCCCGATCGGTTATCCCGATGAGACGCCCGTTGCACCCAGAAGGAAACCCGTGGAAGAATTGTTATCTTATCTATCATGAACCAAAAAATAGAAGAGAATTTTCTCTTCTATTTTTTTCGACCATACTGCAAAGGAGTGACGCATCTTTATGAGACATTTAATGAACCCGCTTGACTTTTCCGTAGAGGAGCTGGACAAACTCTTCGATCTGGCAAATCGGATCGAGGCGGATCCGGCAAAGTACGCCCACGCCTGCGACGGCAAAAAACTGGCGACCTGCTTTTACGAACCGAGCACGCGCACGCGCTTAAGTTTTGAAGCCGCCATGCTGAATCTGGGAGGACAGGTTCTCGGCTTTTCCGACGCCGGGTCCTCGTCAGCCGCAAAAGGCGAGAGCGTTTCCGACACCATACGCATCATCTCCTGTTACGCGGATATCTGCGCCATGCGCCACCCCAAGGAGGGCGCGCCCATGGTGGCGGCGGAGCGTTCCGGCATCCCCGTGATCAACGCGGGGGACGGCGGGCACCAGCACCCCACCCAGACGCTGACGGACCTGCTCACCATCCGCTCCCTAAAGGGAAAACTCGGCGGCTTTACCATCGGTCTGTGCGGCGACCTGAAATTCGGCAGAACCGTACATTCCCTGATCAACGCGCTCGTCCGCTACGACGATATCCGCTTCATCTTCATCTCCCCCGGGGAGCTGAAAGTGCCCGACTACATCACGGACATGCTGACCGAAAAAAATATTCCCTACGAGGAGGTCATCCGTCTGGAAGACTGTATGCCGGCTCTGGACCTGCTCTACATGACAAGAGTGCAGAAGGAACGTTTCTTCAACGAGGAAGACTATGTGAGACTGAAAGATTTCTATATTCTGGACAAGGCAAAGCTGTCCGCGGCGAAAGAGGATATGCTGGTTCTCCATCCCCTGCCCCGTGTCAATGAGATTTCCGTGGAGGTGGACGACGATCCGAGAGCCGTCTATTTCAAACAGGCGCAGTACGGCGTCTATGTGAGAATGGCGCTCATATTGACACTTCTGGGCTTCGAAGACTAGCCACAGCCAGTAACACGCGTTATTATATTATGTCAGCGGACGCCGCTCCGGCTGCCATCATTTTATCACTCATAAAAAGGAAGGTACCGCCCTATGTTAAATGTTGGAAAAATTGAGGAAGGCTTCGTGCTCGACCATATCGAGGCGGGCAAGAGCCTTGAAATCTATCATCACTTGAAACTGGACAAGCTGGACTGCACGGTGGCGATCATCAAGAACGCCCGCAGCAATAAGATGGGAAAAAAGGATATCCTGAAGGTGGAGTGCGATATCAACACACTGAATCTGGATATCCTTGCCGTGATCGATCACAACATCACCGTCAACGTCATCAAGGACGGTAAGATCGTGGATAAAAAGGAGCTTGTTCTCCCCCGCGAAATTCACAACGTACTGAAATGCAAAAATCCGCGTTGCATCACTTCCATTGAACAGGAACTGCCGCACATCTTCGTGCTGGCAGACGAAGAGAAGGAAATCTACCGCTGCAAATACTGCGAAGAAAAGGCGGGCAACTCCTCTACGTGGTAAACGCCCCTCTGCTCTCTGCTTTCTCCTCAAGCTCTCCTCTGGCTTCCCGCAGGCAGTCGAGGAGCTTGGGAGAAAACTGACCGCAATCTCCGCGCATAATCATATCGTACGCCTCCGCGGTCGTGTACGCGCTCTTGTAGCAGCGCTCGCTGACCAGCGCGTCGTAGACGTCCGCCAGAGAGACGATCTGCGCGGAAACGGGAATCTCTTCCCCTCCTAGCCCTTCCGGATAGCCCCCGCCGTCGTAACGCTCGTGATGATACCGGCAGATCTCGTAACTCACCCTGCCGTACTCCCCCTCCTGTATGTCCCCCAGCATAGCAATGATTTCACACCCTTTTGTTGTATGCGTCTTCATCACCTCAAATTCCTGCGCCGTGAGCCTTCCGGGCTTTAACAGAATAGCGTCCGGGATCGCGATTTTCCCCACATCATGCAAAGCAGCCGCCGCTGTAATCACATCGACGGCTGCTTTATCCAGCTCGTATTCCGGGCATACCTTTGCCAAATGCACCGCAAGGATTCTCGTGAAATCCTTCACGCGCTTCACATGATCGCCCGACTCCAGATTGCGGAACTCCACCACATTGCTCATGGTTTCCAGAATCCGTTCATTCATGCGCTGCAGCTCCCGCGCCTGCTGACGCAGCACGCTGGTCTGCAGCTTTACCAGTTCTTCCAAATGGCGTTTTGTGTAAAGCGTCCCGCCATCCTTATCATTCGTGCGTGAAACTACGCCCGAATTGTTCATGATTGTCTCGCTTTCTAAATTTGTGCCACATCCTTCATGGAGAAGCTGATTCTGCCCATCTTATCCTTGCCGAGGCATACCACCGTCACCTTGTCGCCGAGGGTGAGCACATCCTCCACGCGGTTGATTCTCTCCTTCGCGATCTTGGAGATGTGAACCATACCCTCCTTGCCCGGTGCGAACTCGATGAACGCGCCGAACTCCTTAATGCTCACTACCGTGCCCTGGAAGATCTGTCCTTCCTCGAAGTCCGTGGTAATCATCTTAATCATATCCACAGCCTTGTCCATCATCTCGTGCTCCGTGCCGCAGACGGAAACCTGTCCCTCGTCGTTGATATCGATCTTCACGCCCGTGCGCGCGATAATCTCATTGATCGTCTTGCCGCGCTGCCCAACCACATCGCCGATCTTCTCGGGATCGATCTGGAGGGAGATAATCTTGGGCGCATAAGGACCAACCTCCTTACGGGGTGCGGAAATCGCAGGACTCATGCAGTTTGCCATAATGAACTCTCTCGCCTCACGGCATCTGCCGATGGCGCCCTCCACGATAGGCTTCGTCAGACCGTGGATCTTGATATCCATCTGGATCGCCGTGATACCGTCGTGCGTGCCTGTCACCTTAAAGTCCATATCGCCGAAGAAGTCTTCCAGACCCTGAATATCTGTCAGCAGTACGAAATCGTCGTCCGTCTCGCCCGTCACCAGACCGCAGGAGATACCTGCAACCATCTTCTTAATCGGCACACCCGCCGCCATCAGGGACATGCAGGACGCACAGGTGGAAGCCATAGAGGTAGATCCGTTAGACTCAAAAGTCTCCGACACGGTACGGATTGCGTAAGGGAACTCCTCCTCTGAGGGAAGTACCGGCAGTAACGCCCTCTCCGCCAGCGCGCCGTGACCGATCTCTCTTCTGCCCGGACCTCTGCTCACCTTCGTCTCGCCTACGGAGTAGGACGGGAAGTTGTAGTGGTGCATATATCTCTTACCCGTGATGTTCGGGTCTAAGCCGTCCACCTTCTGAAGTTCAGAAAGCGGAGCCAGCGTACATACGTTGCAGATCTGCGTCTGTCCTCTCGTAAACATGGCGGAACCGTGCACTCTCGGAATGATGTCCACCTCCGCAGCCAGCGGGCGGATCTGGTCTAACGCCCTGCCGTCGGGACGCTTGTGATCCTTTAAGATCATCTTGCGAACCGTCTTTTTCTGGTACTGGTATACTGCCTCGCCGAGCACCGCCAAATACTCCTCGTTCTCCGCAAAAGCCTCCTCCAGCTTCGCAGTGACATTCTTGATATTCTCCTCGCGCACCTGCTTTTCATCGGTGAAGACAGCCTTTTCCATCTCCTCGGGCGGCACGATCTTCTTCATGTCCTCAAACATCTGCTCGGGAACCGCGCAGCTCTCATAGGTGTGCTTCGGCTTGCCCACTTCCGCAACGATCTGGCTGATAAAGGCAATCAATGTCTGATTTACCTCGTGCGCCTTGTAGATCGCCTCAAGCACCTTTGCCTCCGGCACTTCGTTGGCGCCCGCCTCGATCATCATCACCTTCTCCGCAGTGGAAGCCACGGTCATCTTCAAATCGCCCTTGTCCCACTGTTCTTGGGAAGGATTGACGATCAGCTCGCCGTCCACCATACCCATCTGCGTCATCGCGCAGGGACCCGCGAAGGGGATGTCCGAGATACATGTCGCGATCGCCGTACCGATCATTGCCACCAGCTCCGGACGGCACGCAGGGTCAACGCTCATAACCAGATTGTTCAAGGTCACGTCGTTGCGGTAGTCCTTCGGGAATAAAGGTCTCATCGGACGGTCAATCACGCGGCTCGTGAGAATCGCATTCTCGGAGGGCTTGCCCTCTCTCTTGTTGAAGCCGCCGGGTATCTTGCCTACGGAATAAAACTTCTCCTCATACTCCACGCTGCAAGGGAAGAAATCAATACCATCCCTCGGTTTATCGGAGGCCGTCGCCGTGGATAACACGGTGGTCTCGCCATACTGCATGAAAGCGCAGCCGTTTGCCTGTTTGCCGACTCTGCCGATGTCCACCCGAAGGGTACGCCCGGCGAGTTCTAAGGTGTAACTCTTGTACATAATCTTCTCTCCTTCTTCTCTCTTCTCTTTACTCTCGTTCATCACGCACCACTTGTAAAATCGCATGTTCCATGCTCTCCGCTGCTGCGCAGCTTCTTTTACTCGTAAACGGGCGCTCCCTCAGCCCTTCAACCATATGACAAATTCGTGCAAGCACGATTTGCCATATAGTTTCGGTCTGGATGAACTGTTATAATTATATGAGAAGAGCGGATTTAGGGTCGGACCTGCCAACCCTATCTCCGCTCATCATCCCTTATTATTTACGAAGTCCAAGTCTCTCGATCAGTGCACGATATCTCTCGATATCTTTCTCTTTCAGATAGCCGAGCAGTCCGCGTCTCTGACCTACCATCTTCAGAAGTCCTCTTCTGGAATGATGGTCCTTCGGATTTTCCTTCAGATGCTCTGTCAGCTCCTGGATTCTCGCCGTCAGAACCGCTACCTGTACCTCCGGCGAACCGGTGTCGCCCTCGGATCTTGCATACTCTTTGATAATCGCTGTCTTCTTTTCCTTAGAAATCATAATTTCTCCTTTCCTTCAGGGGGCTGCCCTGATAACCGCCTGACACCAAGAAGGGGTCGGAGTGTCCCGCCTCTGCGTGTCGGCTGAAATTCATACCGTCATATTCTACCACAGTGTTTCTGCATTGTAAAGCCTGTTTTATTGGTTTATTTATCTATCACTGTATATTTATCCGTTTCCTTCCTACATACCATTTTGATTCCTAAAGTCCCCAGCCCGAAAAGAGTTACCGCCAGTTCTCTGTATTCAAGCCACGGATGAATAGCGGTATGATTTCTGACCATAAAATAATATATAAATGGCAATAGTGCGACCACAAATACCGGAATAAGAGAAAATGCTTTTTCCCCGTTTAAAGATATGGCATACCTTTCCCTCCAAATATACCCGCCAGCCACCACAAGCGGTAATATGAGCATAATCCACATTGGCGGCTCATTTATGGCATCCCATATACATTTCAAGACATAGCCATATGTCAGCTCTACATCACTGTATGTTCCTGTTGTTCTATATTTAACTGAATCCATTCCTTCGGCAATAGCATTATATCCGGTCAGCAGCCATGTCATAACCCACTTGCCAATCCACATGCCCGCATACCCTGACATCCAAAAAAACAAGGACTTTCCTACAACAACCATTCCCTTTTTCCAATGCAGCTCTTCCACTATAAGAAAAGCCAGCAACGGAATTCCAATCGCTACCAGAGGGTAGGTGAAGAAATCCATAAAAGCTGTAAGCATCCCATTAAGCGCAAACAGGTATTTCCATCTTTCTTTCTGTTTTACCCATTCCCTCTCCCTCAAAAAAAGATAGGTAAACAGCATCATAATAATATAAATATCTGCATCCTGAAAAGTTAAAACCGTTGTAACAGGGTTGATAAACAATACCACTGCCGTAAATAAAACGGCATACAGAAAATCTCTCTTTCCAAATTCATACAGACATAGTGAAAATAAGAGCATCTGCACGACCATCATCAAGACTTTCAGTTCTCCGACCGTAAAAAAGACAAGTCCGGGAATCAGATAAACCAAATATCCGTGCCAGTAACGGGAATAATCTACCGTTTTCCCCCCTGTCGGACCATCGGCTAAAAACCTGACCAGACTGCCAACCATACCTTCTTCTTCATAATAAACATAGGAATTCAGCATTGCATTTTTCGTGCTGCTGTCATAAGGACGATACAATGCATTATTGAGCATAATAGATTCTGTAAAATTAGATAGACCTGTATAAGCTGTATTTCCAGACCAGTCATTGATCATCTGCGTCGTATATAACGGAACAGATTCCCCTGCATGCTTATATATTCTTCCTGTTGGTGCAGCATACAGAAAAATCATCAAAAGAGTGGCAATTATTACCCCCCCCTACCAAAACTACTAATTTAACATATTCCGATACTCTTTTCCCTACACGTAATTTAAATCGCACTATCACCCTTCTCCTATCCTTTTCATAATTTCATCATACTGCCCGTACATCTTCTGCACCTCGTTTTCCAAGATATAATAATGTCGCACATAAGGGACTAACAGCACGAGAAACGCCGTCATCACGAGAAGCAGGCTTCCCGCGCCCTCTGTTTCGAGAGCCATCAGCAGAAACGCCAGTCCTGCGGACAGTACCGCAAACAGGGCAAAAATCACCGTGACAATCAGATGGACCAGCCTCTCATGCTGGAAAAATCCTATCTGCACGAGATGTTCCTCCCGAATCCGTCCCCAGTCGGCGTTCTCCCGCAAAAGCAGGTCGTCCATATATTTTCGATATGTTAAAATACGTTTCTCCATCTTTTCCCTTGTTCTCAAACATGCTATCCCGACATGCGCACACAGAATGTCCGATTCTGCTCCAAAGCCTTCGCGCCGCCTTAGTCGTACAGTATCCGTACTGCCTTGAAGGGTGTGCGGTAAGATATGTTGGAAATCTTAATTCCCGTCTTGGGACTGCTGGCATGAACCACCTGCCCGTTTCCGATATAGATCGCCACGTGATTGATGGTCTTACCCCTCGCGTAGAAAATCAGGTCGCCCGGTTTCGCCTCCGACACCTTGATCGTGGTGCCGCAGTTTGCCTGAGATCTGGAATTTCGGGGAAGCTTCACGCCGTATTTCTGAAAGACCTTCATCACAAAGCCGGAGCAGTCCGCCCCCTTCGTCAGACTGGTGCCGCCCCACACGTAAGGGTTCCCGATAAATTCCTTCGCGTACTGGCACACATCCACACGCACATCGGACACGCCCTGCCCGTAAAGCAGCTCCGTCATGGTGACCGCCGTGCCCAGCTCCGCGCTGACCTCCACATACTCTGCGGAGACATAAACCTCGTCGTCATCCAGCAAAACCTTGACCCAGTCGCCCTCCACAGCCGCCACTTCCAGCTCCTCGCCCATAGCAACCAGCGTGATCACCTCAGACTCCGTGTTCGCCTCCGCCCTGACCTTTAAGCTGTCAGTGGTCACTTTGGCAACGGTTACCGCCAGCTCCTCCGCCTTAAACTTTGCGGGAACGCCCGTCAGCAGATAGTCCAGACTCACATATCCCTCCACGCTGCCAGACTTGATATGCGCCCATGTATCGTCCGAATCGAGCACCTCACAGGCGGCGTTTCTGGGGAGTTTCCCCACAAGTCTGCCGTCCTCCGCAGCAATGGCGCGCACATTCAGGTTGTCGCCCACATCCGCGATGCCCAGATTCGTATAACCCCAGTTGGCGTTCTTGGCACGCTCGTAGGCAAGCTCGTAATCCTCCGCCGTCTTGTCGGAGATCAGGATCGCGCCCGACCCGATGGCATCCTCGTCCAGCACGTCCTGCGCCGTCTCCACCTCCTCCGCGCCATCTTCCTCCACGCTGTCATTCTCCACGCTGTTGCCGCTGACCTGCTTTTCCTCCCACGCAGGACCCTTGTCCAGCTTAAGCTGCCCGAACGGCAAAAGATCAGGCACAGGCATGGATGCCTGTACCACAAATGAAGTCAGTAATAAAGTAACGCATGTTATTATCAGTAGATTCTTTCTTCTTTTCATGTGAAGCCGTATCCTTTTCCCCGCATGTCGTTTTTTTGTAACATTTTCGTAACAATTACGGGGTTATTATAACAACCACACTCCTCTCTGTCAAGCAGCGGGCATCTAATTCGGCTCAAAATAGCTGTTTGCAAATGCAATGTTTGTGGCATGATCCGCCACTCTCTCAAGCCCGGACACGATATCCGAGAACATCGCGCCAGCCTCGGGCGTACACTCGTTGTTGGAAAGCCGCTCGATATGGCGCTGCTGCAGCTCTTTCTCCTTCTCGTCGATCGCCTCTTCCAGATTTCTGATATCTTCCACATGCTCCTCCGTACTCTTGACAAACATCTCAAAGGAGAAGCGCAAAATCGTATTGACCATGTCGATCATCTCGCCCAGTTCCCGCTGTGCCGCCTTGGAAAATCCCACGCCAGTCTTTTCCCTCTGCACTGCCGCGTCCACAATGTTCTCCGCATGATCGCCGATACGCTCGATATCGTTGACCACATGGAACAGGGCGCCGATGCTCTTCAAGTCTTCGATCGGCAGGGTTGTCTGGTTAATTTTCACCAGATAATTCGTGATGGCATGACTTAAGAAATCAATGTTCTTCTCCACCTCGTAAACCTCTTCGATCTCCTCCTGATCAAGTGTGATCAGCGCATTCATGGCGCGGTTTAAGTTCTCGTTCGCAAGGGAGCCCATGCGGTCAAGCTCCTTAATCACTTCCACTACCGCCGTTGCCGGGTTTAATACCACCTTCTCACCGATATATTTGAGCTGGTAGCTGTCCCGGTAGCCAATCTTCTTGTCGTCGCCGGACACAAGCAGGTAGGTCAGGTTCACGATCTGCTTGATAAAAGGCATCATAATGATAACTTGGAATATCTTGATCAGGATATGGGCGTACGCAACCATTCTGCCCGGGTCGCCGTGTGCCAGAATAGAGAGTCCGCCGACAATCTGCTCCACCGCCAGCGTAAATATTATGTAAACTATAACCGTACCTATCACATTGAATATCAAATGAATCGCCGCCGCCCTCTTCGCGTCCTTCTTACCGCTCAGAGAAGCGAGCAGCGCGGAGGTGCAGGCGCCGATATTACAGCCGAGAATGATATACATACCGATATCCATACTCATCAGCCCTTGGTTTGCCAGAAGAACCATGATACTGACTGTCACGGAGGAACTCTGTATCACCGCCGTCAGTATGGTTCCGAGAAAAACCGCCAGAATCGGGGATTTCAGGGATGCAAACATGAGCAGCACCGCCGGAGAATCCTTCATGCCGGACATGGCGCCCGACATGGTGCTCAATCCCATAAAGAGAACGCCGAAGCCGATAATGACCTCCCCCCACCGGGAAACTTTCTGCTTCTTTACAAACATGACGACAAGCACGCCCACAAGCAGAATCACGGGCGCCGCCTTCTCCAGTTTAAAAGAGACGAGGAGCGCCGTCACCGTCGTACCGATATTCGCGCCGAATATCACGCCCGCCGCCTGCGTCAGCGTCATCAGTCCAGAGTTTACAAAACTGACTACCATGACCGTACACGCCGAGGAGGACTGGATCACCGCCGTAAAAAACACACCCACTAAAATCGCCATAAACCGGTTGGTCGTCAACCGCTCCAATATCCCTCTCAGCTTCGCGCCAGCAACTTTCTCGATGCTGTCGCTCATAATGCGCATACCATACAGGAACAGCCCTAAGCCGCCCGCCATGGAAAGAATGATAGATGCACTCATCTCAATTCAGATATCCTTCCTTTGTTCTTTTCCCCATTGAAAAGCTACACGGTTCTATTGTATCGAAAAAAAAATCCTCTTACAACCCCTTACGACAAAAAAAGACTCACGAAATACGTTTACGGGAAATTTTTCCCCGCCTCCACATCCGCCTCGATCTGCCGCCGCAGCGCCTCCACGCTCTCAAATGCACACTCTTTTCGGCGAAATGCCAGAAGTTCCACGGTCATATCCCTGTCGTAGACTTCCCCCGAAAAATCGTAGAGATAAGTTTCCACACCGAGTATCTTCTCCTCCGAAACCGTGGGTTTATATCCCACATTGGAGATGCCCCGGTAAGTCTTTTCCCCAAGCTCTGCCCGGGAATAATAAACCCCGTTCGGGGGCAGGAGCTTTCTCTCATCCGGCAAAAGATTCGCCGTGGGCATACCGAGTTTCCGCCCAAGCTGTCTGCCGTGCACCACCTTCCCGCTCACCCGGTAAGGCATGCCCAGCATGGCGGAAACCTTCTCCATCTCTCCCTCCCGGACCGCCTGCCGCACTCTGGTGGAGCTTACTTCCTCCCCATCCACGCGGACTTTGTCGATCAGTTCCACCTGATATCCGTAAGTTCCGGACAAGTCCGCAAGGAGCGCATAGTCCCCCGCACCGCCCTTCCCGAAGGAGATATCCGGTCCCGCGCACAAATATGCCGTCCGCATCTGTCCGGCAAGATAACGCGCCACAAAGTCCGAGGGTTCTGTCGCCGCCGTCTCCCTGTTTAAAGGAAACTCGATCAGCACGTCAATCCCCAGCTTCGAAAACATCTCCCTCTTTTCCTCTCTGGTGGACAGTTCCTTCGTCTCCCCGCCGAAAAAGGACGCCGCCGAGGTATCGAAAGTGAAAACTACCGTCTGAAGCCCTTCTTTTTTCTGCTCCAGCACCCGTTCGAGAAGCAGACGATGCCCCAGATGAATCCCGTCAAACTTCCCAAGTGCAACGGCGCTTTTGTTTTCCAGTTGAAATTCTGTTGTGTTCTCTATAATCCGCATAATTATTTACCTGTCAGAAACATTTTCACGGGTCTTGCCTCTTTTCCCTCCGCGTGATACTCGTAAATACCGTAAAACCGCCCCGACTCGTCGTACATTCGCAGCCGCTCCCCATTCTGCAGCGAACCGGGCATTCCGGACATCCCTGCCGGAATTTTGTTCCCGTTCTCCAAAAACCGGCGTGCCGCCGCCGTCACTTTCACTTCCCGACAGCCGCTGAAAACGGCGTCCGGCGCTATAATAAGGCTCGATATTTTATCTTCATCCCGCAGCTTCTCAATCTCCGAGAGCCGCAGCGCATCCTCGATCCCGAAAATCCCCACCCTGCTCCTCGTCAGGGACGCCATCGCGCCGCCGCATCCGAGTTTCTCCCCGATATCATGACAGAGAGTCCGAATATAAGTCCCCTTCGAACATACCACGCGGAAACGCACCGCAGGAAGGCTCGTCTCCAGAATCTCCAGTTCCCGAATCTGCACTCTGCGGGGTTTGCGCTCCACTTCCTTTCCCGCCCGAGCCAGCTCATACAGTTTCTTTCCGTTCACCTTGAGCGCCGAGTACATGGGCGGAATCTGATCGTAATCGCCGAGAAAGCTGAGAATACACGCCCGTACCTGCTCTCCCGCAAGCATCCGGATCGTCCTCTCCTCCGCCTGAAATAACACCTGTCCTGTTAAATCCTGCGTGTCTGTCGCCACGCCGAGCCGGAGCGTGGCGATATACTCCTTGTCCCAGTCCGTCAGCATATCACACAGTTTCGTGCCCGAACCAAAACATACAGGAAGCACGCCGACCGCATCCGGATCGAGTGTCCCTGTATGCCCTATTTTCTTCTGTTTACAGATGCCGCGGAGCTTCGCCACCACATCGTGGGACGTAAACCCCGCCTCCTTATAAACATTCATGATCCCGTTGTACATAAATGTCCCTGTCTCTTTCTATTCCTGCTCCTCGTCGAGCTGTGCCGCGATCTCGCGCGACAGGTTGTTGATATTGTCATGATATGTACCGTTCATCATACACCCCGCAGCGCGCACATGACCGCCGCCGCCAAACTTCACGGCAACCTCCGCCACATTGACTCTGCCGTTGGAGCGCATGCTCACCTTGTACTCCAATGTCCCCGTCTCATACATAAAGATGGAGCAGTCCACGCCCTTCACACCCTGCAGCTGATTGACAATCCCGTCCAAATCCTTCGGGGTTACGCAGTAAAATTCCATCATGCGCCGGCTCACCATGCTGACAATACACCTGTCGTCCATAAAACGGACGCTGCCCAGAATCGCCCTGCCCATAATCTGTGTCTGGAAATATGTCTTCTCATAGAAGGATTCCTCGATCAGTGCAGAAAAATCAAATCCAAATTTAAGTAATTCTGCCGCTATCTGCATCGTGCGGGGAGAGGTGTTGGAGTAACGGAAAACACCCGTATCGTGGGCAATCCCGACATAGACCGCCTTTGCGATCACCTCGTCCACCAACTCCGGCTCCATCAGCTCGTAGAGCAGCTCCGCCGTGGAGCTTTTCTCCGGCTCAATGATATTCACATCACCACATCCTGTATTGCTGATGTGGTGATCAATGTTGACACGCCTTTTGGCACGCCTGTAAATAGGCAATGCGTCTCCCAGACGCTCGTCATTGCAGTCCAGCGCAAAGAAAACGTCATAGACTTCCTCGTTATTAAATTCTGATTTAATATCTTCTATTCCTTCTAAAACATGGAACGGCGCCGGCGGCTCCTCCAGATAGACGTCAACCCTCGCCCCGGGCAATTCCTTTTTCAGATAATGATACAGCGCCAGACAGGAGCACACGCAATCCCCGTCCGGTCTCATGTGCCCGCCGATCGCCACCGTCTTCATATCCTTTAAATCATCAATCCTCTTCATTCTCGCTCCCCTTGTCAAACCCTGCGGCTTTTCGATCCGATGCCACCACTTCCTCAATCCGCTTCGACATATTCACCCCATAGGCGATGGACTGATCCATAATGAAATGAATCTGCGGCGTATTGCGGAGATTGATAGTCCTGGCAAGCTGCCCGCGTATATACCCTTCCGCGCTCTGAAGCCCCGCCAGCGTATCCGCCTGCGCTTTCTCGTCTCCCAGCACGCTGATCCACGCCTTGCAGGTCTTTAAGTCCGGCGCCACCTCCACCGCCACCACCGAGGTCATCGGCGCAATCCTCGGGTCTTTGATCTCCCCGCGGATAATCTGCGCCAACACTCGCTGTACTTCCCCGTTGATACGGGTATTTTTAACACTGTTTTTACGCATTGTTTCCTCCATACAGCTCCGACTTTGTTGAGACAGCTATCGCGGCACTTCCACCATGATATATGCCTCCACGATATCCAGCTCCTCCATCTTGTCGAAGCCCTCGAACACAAGACCGCACTCAAATCCGGCTTTCACTTCCTTCACATCATCCTTGAAGCGTTTCAGGGATGCCAGCTCACCCTCGTAAATCTGCTCCTCGCCCCTACGGATACGGATCTTACAGCCTCTCTGGAACTCCCCGTCAAGCACATAGGAACCTGCGATATTGCCGATCGCGGACGCCTTGAAGATCTGGCGCACCTCCGCGTGACCAATCACTTTCTCCTCGAAAATCGGGTCTAACATACCCTTCATAGCCGCCTCAATATCCTCGATCGCCTGATAGATAACCTTGTAGAGACGCACATCCACGCCCTCGCGCTCCGCCACGGTCTTAGCCTGCACATCCGGTCTCACGTTAAAGCCGATGATAATTGCGGAGGAAGCCGATGCCAACGACACATCCGATTCGTTGATGGCGCCCACGCCGCCGTGAATGCATTTCACGACCACTTCCTCGTTGGACAGCTTCATCAGGCTCTGCTTCACAGCCTCCACGCTGCCCTGCACATCCGCCTTCACGATCAGGTTCAGTTCCTTTAAATTGCCCTCCTGAATCTGGTTGAACAGATCGTCAAGGGACATCTTCGTCTTAGTATCTGCAAGCATCTCCTCTTTATGCTGCGCCATATAGGTTTCCGCATAAGATTTCGCGCTCTTGTCATTTTCATGGACAACGAACACCTCGCCGGCGCTGGGCACGTCGGATAAGCCAAGAATCTCTACTGGCGTAGAAGGCGTCGCCTCCTTCACTCTCCTGCCCTTATCGTCGATCATGGCGCGCACCTTGCCGTGGCTTGCGCCTGCGGAAATAAAGTCGCCCACATGGAGCGTACCCTTCTGCACCAGAACGGTCGCCACGGGACCCCTGCCCTTGTCGAGCTCCGCCTCGATCACGAGACCTCTGGCGTTTCTGTTCGGGTTCGCCTTAAGCTCCAGAATCTCCGCCGTGAGCAAAATCGTCTCCAAAAGGTTTTCAATACCCTCGCCCGACTTCGCGGAGACCGGAACAAACTCTGTCGATCCGCCCCAATCCACCGGGATCAGCTCATACTCTGTCATCTCCTGTTTCACGCGGTCGATGTTCGCGTTTGGTTTATCAATCTTATTGACGGCAACGATAATTTCAATTCCCGCCGCCTTCGCGTGGTTGATCGCCTCCACCGTCTGGGGCATAACGCCGTCGTCAGCGGCAACAACCAAAACCGCGATATCCGTGGAATTGGCGCCGCGCATACGCATTGCCGTGAACGCCTCATGACCCGGCGTATCAAGGAAGGTAATGCTCTGTCCCTTTGCGCTTACCGTGTACGCGCCGATCGCCTGTGTGATGCCGCCCGCCTCCTTATCCGTGACGTTGGTCTTACGGATCGCGTCAAGAAGGGAAGTTTTACCGTGGTCTACATGACCCATAACGCAGATAACCGGAGGACGCGCCACCATGGTAGAGGCATCCTCTTCCTCCTCGCGCAAAAGCTCCTCGATCACATCGACTTTCACTTCCTTTTCGCAGATGATCTCATACTCAATGGCGATATTCTCCGCCTCCTCAAATGTGATATCTGAGTTTAAAGTCACGATCTGTCCCTGCAAAAAGAGCTTCTTGATAATCGCGGAGGGCTGAATCTTCATCTTATCCGCCAGTTCCTTGATAGTCAGGGTATCGGGAACCGTGATCACTTTGATCTGCTCCTCCTTGGACTCCTCAGGCTTTTTCTCCGGCTTGATAAAGCGCCCCGCCTTATTGCGGTTCTTTACCGCAGCGTCGTCCTCCTCATAAATGTGATCCTTCTTCGAGCGTTTATCCCTCTCTTGGTTTACCCTGCGCTTCTCGTCGTCCCTGTGCTTCTCCGCGTCCTTACTGGGCGCTTCAGCGATAAAGTCCTTCGGACCGTTATTTTTCCTAAATCGATTGTCCTGCCCGACATTTCCTCTCGGAGAGCGGTCACCACCGCCGCTGTTCCTGCTAAAAGCGTTGGGAGCGCCGCCACTCTTACGAGCACCCTGACCGTTGTTATAATTCGGTCTATTCTGGCTCTCAGGTCTGCGATTTTCTCCTGCACTTGCTACCTTCTCCTGTCCTGCCGCCGGCTGTGTTCCGGCTGCCATATTTTTATTGTTTTCCCGTTTCTCCTGCTGCCTCTGCTCCAGCCTTCTTTCCTGCTGCTGTTTCTGTCTCACATCGTAGGGTTCCGCCGTCACGGGAATCGGTTTCTGAGTGGGACGGATAATCTTATGGGGCGCATTCTGGGGCTGCACCGGACGCGCGCCGTTAGACAACGGTCTACCGCCTGCGCCGCCACGATTCTGCCCGTTGCCTCCGCCCTGAGACTGTCTGCCGCCCATCTTGGAATTGTGGGGATTGCTCACGAAGATGATCCGTTTCTTCTTGGGCGCTTCACCTTTGCTCTCCCTCTTCTCACTCTCTGCCACGGGCTTTTGAGGTACGGCATTCGCTGCCGCAGCCTTCTCTTTTCCGGCTGCCGGCACGGCAGTCTCCTTCGCGGGAGCTTCCGCTTTCTGCGGTTTTTCTTCCCCGGCTGGCACGGACTTTTCTCCCGAAGAACCGAATTCCTTCCTCACTAAAGCGATCGCCTCGTCCTCGATAGAGCTCTGCGCCACCTTCACCTCATATCCCTTAGCCTGCAGAAAGTCGATCAGTTCTTTGCTCTTCCTGTCTACCTCTTTCGCAAGCTCATGTACTTTCATCTTCGCCATACTTACTACCTCCAACTATTCCGAATCTCCTAAATGCTTCCGTATCGAATCTGCAAATCCCTCATCTGTCACCGCAAGAACTGATCTTTCATCCTTGCCCATGGAATGTCCCAGCACAGCTTTCGTCCCATGGAACGCACAGGGAACCTCATAAAAATCACACATGTTACTATACTTTTTTCTGGTATTACCCGACGCATCCTCAGCTATGATGACCAGCGCTGCCGTACCGCCCTTGACAGCCGCTTCCGTTGCAAATCCGCCACTGACAACATTTCTGGAGCGTGCGGCGAGTCCCAGCATAGATAATACCTTATCCTTCCCCGGTATCTGCTTCATGCCTGCCCTCCTCAAACTCCTTCTCCAGATTCGCGTATATTTCATCCGGTATGCGCATCTTGAAGGACCGTTCCAGACCCTTGTTCCTTCTGGCTTTCACAAGGCACTCCCCGTTCTTGCAAAGGTATGCGCCCCTGCCGTTCTTTCTCCCGGTCATATCCAGAGAAACAATTCCCTCCGCACTCTTTAACACGCGCATCATCTCTTTCTTATCCTTCATCTCGCCACAGCCCACACACTGGCGCAGAGATACTTTTTTTGCCATACCGTCCCTCACTTCGCGCTTACGCTTCGCCTTCCTCTACATACTCGTCAGAGCCGTCCGCGCCGTTGTACGTCTCCTCCTCATACGCCTCGTCATAGTTCCCGTAGCCCTCTTCCCCGTAATCTTCCTCGTCATACTCCTCATCGTCGTAGACGTAGTCCTCATAACGGAAGCCGGGCGCGTCTTTCGCCTGCGTCTCGCTCTTGATATCAATCTTGTACCCGGTCAGTCTCGCCGCAAGTCTCGCGTTCTGCCCCTCCTTACCGATAGCGAGGGAAAGCTGGTAATCCGGCACCACCACCTTCGCCGTCTTCTCGTCAGGGTCGGCAAACACCGCGACAATCTTGGCGGGAGACAGCGCATTCTGGATCAGGTTGCCCGGGTTTTCATCCCAGTTTACGATATCGATCTTCTCCCCACACAGCTCATCCACAATGGAATTGACCCTCGCACCGTTGATACCTACACAGGCGCCCACGGCGTCCACGTTCGGATTGTTGGAGCGCACCGCGATCTTCGTCCTGCTGCCCGCCTCTCTGGCAATGCTCATAATCTCCACCGTGCCGTCCTTGATCTCCGTCACCTCTGACTCGAAGAGGCGTTTCACCAGCTCGGGGTGCGTACGGCTCACCAGAATCCTCGGTCCCTTGGGCGTGTTTCTCACCTCCAGTATATAGACCTTGATTCTCTCCGTCGGGCGGAAATGCTCGGTGCGCACCTGCTCGTTTTCGTTTAAGATAGCGTCCGCCTTGCCCAGATTGATAGAGATGTTCTTGCCCATGTAACGCTGGACGATACCGGTCACCACATCCTTCTCCTTCTCAAAGTACTGGTTGTAGATAACGCTTCTCTCCTCCTCGCGGATCTTCTGCAGGATCACGCTCTTGGCATTCTGGGTGGCAATGCGTCCGAACTCCTTGGAGCGTATCTCCACGCGGACGATGTCGCCAGTCTTTGCCTTGGGATCGATCTCCTTCGCGTCCTCGGGAGAAATCTGCATGACCGGATCTTCTACCTCATCCACAACCTCCTTCTCCGCGTAGCAGTAGTAATCGCAAGTCTCTCTGTCGATTTCCACCTTCACGTTGTCCGCCTTGCCGAAATGATTCTTGTAAGCGGTGATCAGCGAATTTTCGATCGCCTCAAAAAGAGTGTCCTTGCTGATCTCCTTCTCTCTCTCCAGAATCTCCAGCGCCTCCATTAATTCCTTATTCATTTTCCATTGTCCTCCTATGTTTCATTCCTAATGAAAAAATCGTCGCTTTAAAAATCAAGTGCCAGCCTGACCGTGGCGATAGCAGACCTCTCAAATGTACGCGCGGCGCCGTCCTCCTCAATGGTGATGGTCGCGGCGTCAAACGCCTTCAAAATCCCGGAAAACTCCTTCTGTCCGTCTATGGGCTTATATGCCTTCAATTCCACCGTCTCCCCAAGGCTTCTCTCCATATGTCTGTCTTTTTTTAAAACCCTGCCGAGTCCCGGGCTGCTGACTTCCAGTATATAGGCGTCCGGGATAAAATCCTCCGCGTCAAGCGCATCCGACAGGGCACGGCTCACGTTCTCACAGTCCTGAATGTTTACCCCCTCCGGCTTGTCGATATAAGCCCGCAGATAGTAATCCTTTCCTTCCTTCACATACTCCACATCATAAATTTCCACATCATACTGCGCTGCAATGGGAGAAAGAAGGTGCTCCGTCTTCTCCTCGTATGTCTCCCGTTTTGACATAACAACCTCCTGCACGGAAAAGAGCGGACTCGCAAGTCCACTCTTTATCTTTGTAACTATTCTTAATTCTTTTGTATTATAACACCCTTTTTCTTCCATTGCAAGTGTTTTTAAATATCGCGCGAATTGACAGGGCGGCGGATATCCTTTAATCTATAGATAGTTTTCAAGTACGGGGGAAAAAACATGACGAACAAATTGGACCGCCTTTTACTGCTGCATCTGTTCCAGAGTTTCCTTACCACATGGGCGCTGATGAAAGCGTCCCGCATGGAGCCGGGCAATATTCTTACCTTTGTCTTTTATCTTCTGGTGTTTTTCTTCTACCGGCACGTGAACCGCAGGATGGATCTCTTACAGGTTTCTAACCGTGTAGCGCTGCTTACCGCGGTCGTCTTTACGTCACTCTATATGCTTGTGGATTATCCCCATTACATTGAGCTTCTCACAAGCAGACTTTACCGTTTCGGCATTCTTTCCGTAATTTTTGCCGGCTTTGTCTGCCTGTTTTACTATCTGTTACACTTTTTATATTCCTATACGTGTGACAGAAAAAGGCTGTACCAAATCCTTCTCACCCGCTATCAGGACGTGCCCTACGTCTATGAGGGCAGCCGCCCGCGCTCTTCCGCCTTCTTTTCGGCATTTGTAAATTTTATCCGCCGCCACACGGCGCTTAGCGCATTTCTGTGCTGCCTGCTCTGCTGGCTGCCCTACTATCTCTACCAGTATCCGGGCATTATGACTCCCGACAGCATCAACCAGTTTGAACAGATTCTGGGCGTGGTTCCATGGTCCAACCACCACCCGTGGGTGCACACGCTGGTTTTCGGCTTCTTCTATCACATAGGCTATGCGCTCACGAGCGATATGGTTGTCGCCGTATCCGTTTACACCTTGTTCCAGATGTGCCTGCTTGCGGGCAGCGTCGCCTACTTTATCTCCACCCTGCGCACCCACAAAATCAGACCTTTCGTCCTGCTGCTGATCATGGCTTTCTATGCTCTGATTCCCTATAATGCCGTCTTTTCAGTCACGGTCTGGAAAGATATTCCCTTCGCGGCGGCAGTGCTGTTTTTCAGCTGCGCCATCCTGCGCCTTTCCGTGCAGAATCAGGTCTGTGCCAAAAATCTCCTCGTTTTTATGATATCAGGCGTTATGATATGCCTTTTCCGCTCGAACGGCTGGTATGCCTTTTTGCTCGCCACGCCCTTTTTGCTGTTTGGTTTCCGCCGCAGGGCAAAAGCCGTCTATCCGCCGCTTTTCGCCGCCCTTCTTATCGCCGTGATCGTCAAATATCCGGTCATGAGCGCTTTTCATGTACAACAGCCGGACTTCATTGAATCCGTCAGCATCCCTATGCAGCAGATTACGGCTGTTATTTGTAATGACAGATACCTTTCCGACGAAGAGCGCGCTCTGATAGAGGAGGTGGTAGACCTGACCTACATCCATGAACTCTATAACCCCACCTTTGCGGACAACATCAAAGAACTCGTCAGAGCAGGCAATCAGGACTATCTGGCGGCACACAAAAACGAGTTCTTAAAGCTCTGGATCGATCTGGGTCTGCGCTACCCCGGCGATTACCTCACCGCCTACGTGAAACAGACCTATGGCTACTGGTATCCTGATTCCTTCTATCTGGTGGCAGAGGCGGAGGGCGTCAGCGCCACGGATCTCGGCGTGTCGCACACCCCGCTGATCGGCGGTCCTCTGGTCATCAAGGCAAAGGAAATCGCCATCAAGCTCGGCAGCATGGTGCCCGTCTACGGCACACTCTGGAGCATGGGTGTCGCCTGCTGGGTCATGCTTTTCAGCGTCAGCGTCTCCGTCATCCGCCGTGACTATCACAGGCTAATCTGCTATCTGCCATGCATTGCCCTGCTTCTCTCCGTGCTCGCCGCCACACCCGTCGCCACGGAGTTCCGCTATGTCTATTTCTTGGTGCTCTGCCTGCCGTTCTCCCTGATTACGGCAATCCTGCCGGAGGAGACGGATGCGCCTGTCTGAGTCAAAACCGCCGCGGATACTGTACCCGTTTTCCGCGTGGCCCATTGCCGGAAGAAGAGGACGCACCGTCCCCGGCATTCCGTCTATGGCAGAAAAATGCAGTCCCCCGTCTTCAGATGCAAGTATTTCGTATCTCCCCCGCTCTGTGCCAGACGCTCCTGTGCTGCGTCTCCGGTACAGTGATTGAAGCCCGCTGTCTCAATCCCCATGTCTCCGAATTTTTTCACCGTTTCCGCGAGCCTCGCCTCGTCCGCCTCCACCAGATGGGAACCGCCGAAAACCGCATACACCGGCTTCACGAAGCGTTCCTTCACACTCTCAATCATATTTAGGATGCCCGGATGGCTGCATCCCGCAATGACGATCAATCCTTTCACGTCCTCGATCACCAGACAGATCTCGTCCGGGAACTCGTCTTCCACCATGCCTTCCGCCGTCTGTCTGACAAAACGGACGGGCGGTTTCTCAAACCCATACTTTCTCTCAAAAGCTCCCACCACATGGCAGCCGGGAAAGAGCGTGAACGTCCCCTCGCAGACGAGATGTTCGATCTCTTTCTTCTCCAGAAACTCCCGCCCGAACCCGCAGCCCAGATAAGTGTACTTTTCACCGTCGCGGGCATATTTCTCCTCAAAAAACCGGGGACCTGTCACAAGCGGCGCATGTACGCCGTGGGACACCATGTCCGGGTAGCCGCCCGCATGGTCGTAATGGCTGTGGCTCAGGATCACATAGTCCACGTCCTTTAGAGACACGTGCATCTTCTCAGCGTTTTTGCGCGCCGCCTTCCCCGCGCTGCAGTCAAACAGTATCTTTTTATCCCCCGTCTCCACAAGAAAGGACAGCCCGTGCTCCGCCGTGAGCGCCCTGTTGCGTGAAAGATTATTTTCCAGTAATGTGCGTAGAATCACCATCTTCTTTTTCCCCTCCCCTGTTGTGGTCGTTCCCCGAACCGCACTGCCGCTGTCCGCTTCCCTCTCTCAGCGTCTGATCAGCAGTATTGCCACATCATTTACGTTGGTGCCCGTCGCGCCCGTAATCACCAGACCGCCCGCCTTCTGCAGCGCGTGGTAGGCGTCGTTGTCCCGCAGCGCGTCGTAGACGGATATCCCTGCCGCCGCAAGCCTCTCCGTTGTCTGCTCGTCGCAGTAACCGCCCGCCGCGTCGGTGGGACCGTCCGTCCCGTCGCTCCCGAAACTGAACACCGCCGTGCCGGCAAGCCCCGCAATTTCCTCTGCCGCCGCAAGCGCAAGTTCCTGATTCCTGCCGCCCTTGCCCCTGCCTGTCAGATGCACTACCGTCTCGCCGCCCGCCAGAAAGGCAAGGCTCTTTTTCGTCCCCTGATGCGTCTTTGCAATGGCTCCCATAAACCTGCCAGCCTCCCTCGCCTCACAGGCGAGCCGGTCCGTCAGAACGATCGTCTCATATCCCAACTCCTCGCAGGCAAGCGCCGCTGCCCGGCAAAGCCCGGACACGCTGCCCGTGATCTGCGTCTCCACATTGGAAAGTATCTTCGGCGTCTCCCTTTTCAGCAGTTCCCACGCCTCATCCGTGAGTCTCAGCCCGTATTTCCCGGCAATCGACACCGCTTCCTCACAGGTGGAAGAATCCGGGTACGCCGGACCCGAGGCAATCATGTCGAACGGATCTCCCAAAATATCGCTCAACACGATACTGTACACACGAGCAGGCGCACAGGCAAGCGCAAACCGCCCGCCCTTCACCGCCGAAAGCCGCTTGCGGATCGTATTCATCTCCACAATATCCGCCCCGCACGCCAAAAGCTGTCTCGTGATATCCTGAAGTTCCGCCCCGCTCACAAGCGGTTTCTCAAACAAAGCGGAACCGCCCCCGGAAAGCAGGAACACCACCTCGTCCTCCGCCGTCGCCTTTGCCGCCAGAGCGAGCGCCGCCTGTGTCGCCAGAAAGGAGTTCTCATCCGGCACCGGATGCCCTGCCTCAAAACACTCTGTGCGCGGAATTTCCCCTTTCACATGGTCGTACTTCGTCACCACCACGCCGGCTTCCAGCCTGTCGCCCAGAATGTCCGCCGCAGTCTTCGCCATCTGCCAGCCTGCCTTCCCTGCCGCCACCATATAAAGTTTTCCCGAGCCGAATTTACGCCCTTCGAGAGCCTTACGCACCGCCTCAACCGGCAGCACCGCCTGAATGGACTTGCGGATGATCTGATCCGCATCTTCCCGTAGTGTCATATGCATCTCTCCACATATCAAGGTATAAAAAATACCGCAAACCGCTTTATCCGCAGTTTCCGGCATCCTTTAGGGTTGGGCTGTTCTAAAACAGTCAACAGCTCGTAGGGGAATCGAACCCCTGTTTCCGCCGTGAGAGGGCGGCGTCTTAACCGCTTGACCAACGAGCCATCTGATTGACACTTGCTTATTCTATTATATTTTTCAGGAGATTGCAAGTACTTTTTTCATTTTTTTTATAAAATATTACATAAGTCCACCCGGACTTCTTCCCTGCGCTCTCCCCGAACCCGCGTACAAGGCGCAAAACACCCCGTCACAGTACTTTACTTAAGAAATCGATTGTTCTCGGCTCCTTCGGATGATCGAGCACCTCCTCAGGTGTCCCCTCCTCAATGATATATCCACCCTCCATAAAGATTACCCGGCTTGCAACCTCTCTGGCAAACCCGATCTCATGGGTGACCACGATCATCGTCATGCCGTCCCGTGCCAATTCCTTCATGACCGCGAGCACCTCTCCCACCATCTCCGGATCAAGGGCGCTGGTCGGCTCGTCAAAAAGCATGATATCTGGATTCATCTCAAGCGCTCTGGCTATCGCCACGCGCTGCTTCTGTCCGCCGGAAAGCTGGCTTGGATAGGCTCCTGCCTTATCGGAAAGCCCTACCCGCTCCAAAAGCTGCATCGCCTTGTTATTTGCGTCCTCCTTGGAGAGCGTCTTTAGATGAACCGGCGCCAGCGTCATATTTTTTAACACATTCAGATGGTTAAACAGATTAAAATGCTGGAACACCATGCCGATATTCTCGCGCACCTTGTTAATATCCGTGCGTTTGTCCGTCACGTCGAAACCGTCGATCACGATCTGCCCGGACGTTGCCTTCTCCAACTGGTTCAGACACCTGAGAAGGGTGGACTTCCCGCTGCCGGAAGGACCGATCAGCACCACCACCTCGCCCTCGGACACTTCCAGACTGATGTCCTTTAGCACTTCCAGAGAACCGAAGTTCTTCTTTAAATTCTTCACAGAAATCTTGACATCCGCCTTATCTGCCACGATTGATCCTCCTCTCAATCTGCTTGGAAACCTTACTCAGTATGGTAATGACGATCAGATACATAATGCCGACGATAGCCCATGCCTGCAAATTCTTGAACGTATTGCCCATGATGGTCTTACCCACATTCGTCAGTTCCGGGAATCCGATCACGGAGAGGATCGACGTATCTTTCAGGGTAATGATAAACTGGTTGATGATCGAAGGGATCATCGTGCGCACCGCCTGCGGCACCACAATTAATGCCATCCCCGCGCCGTAGGAGAGCCCGAGGCTCCTGCCCGCCTCCATCTGCCCTCTGTCCACACTCTGGATACCTGCCCTGACAATCTCCGCCATGTATGCGCCGCAGTTCATGGAAAGAGCGATCGTGCCCGCCTGCAGGGCGTCCATTTTAAAGTTTGTAAACCCAAGACTCTGAATGCCCGCCGGAATGCCGAAATAGATAAAATAAGCCAGCACGATGAGCGGCACGCCGCGCACCGCATCCACGTAAACCGTGCCGATAAAGTTAAGCGCCCTGTTGTGCCCCACATTCATCAGTCCGAAAATCATGCCGATCACAGAGGCAAACACAAGGGAAAGGAGGCACAGCAGAAGTGTGTGCCCCATCGCCTTCAAAAGCATTGTCCCATATGTCTGAATTATCATTAACATAGATTTATTTCTCCAAATATTTCGCAATGATCTCGTCGTATTTACCGTTCGCCTTAATGTTCTTAAGACCCGCGTTGAACATGTCGAGAAGCTCCTGATTTTCCGCGTTCATAATGGCAAAACCGTAAGGCGCGCCCTCGCTCTCCATACCCTCGGGAATCGTCAGCGCAAGACCGCCCGTCTTGATGGAGTCAGCCATGATCGGCGTATCTTCCACACACGCCGCAGAGTTGCCTAAGATCACATCCTGATACATGGTCGGCGAATCCTCAAATACCGTGGTGGTAAAACCGTACTCATCCTTTAAGCTCTCCGCAAAGTCCATGCCTGCCGTGCCGTTCTTTACCGCAACATTCTTGCCGGCAAGATCCTCAAAGCTGGCGATCGTGCTGCCCTCCGCAACGACAAAGGTCTGTGTCGCGTCGTAGTAGCCGTCAGAGAAAATCCAGCCGGAATCGATACGCTCCTGCTTGATGGTCGCACCCGCAATCAGCGCGTCCGCCTGACCTGCCTGTACCGCTGCCACGCCTGCGTCCCAGCCAAGGCTTTTCAGTTCATATTTGAATCCCTGATCCTCCGCGATCGCGGCAAGGACATCCACGTCGATACCTACAAACTCACCCTTCTCATTGGTGAACTCAAAGGGGCGGAACACCGTGTCCGTCGCCACAACCCACACCTTACCGCTTTGCGCGCTGCCGCCGCACGCCGTCACGCCGAGCGCCATACAGCCGATCAGAATCATTGCCAGTAATTTTTTCATAAACATCCTCTCCTTTTCTACCGTAACTGTTTTCTTAACAAGAAAGACGGTGTACGATTCTGGCTCCTACACCGTCTTTTCCGCTTTCTTAAGTATATGGAGTTTTCACCTTCTTGTCAAGAACTTTGTATACAAATATACAAGTATCACGCTCTGGCAGAAATCTACACTCTAAAAATTTATCGCCATCTATGCCCGGATTACAGATCCGCCGCCGCGGCAAGAATCATATCCACCGCCTTTTCAATGCCCAGCTTCTCCGTGTTGACCGTCAGGTCGAAGTTTCTCGCGTCGCCGTAAGCCTGCTTCGTATAATACTCGCAGTAGCGTTTTCTCGCCTTGTCCACCGCACGCACGTCATTTGCCACCTGATCCGCCGGCACCTGATCCATCATCTTCGTCATGCGCTTCACCCGCCAGTCAAATCCGGCGTGCACAAACACATTCAGACAATGGTCAAACAACCGCAGGATATAATCGCCGTTTCGCCCGACGATCACACAACTCTCTTTGTTTGCCAGCTCCCTGATGGCATCCCGCTGCGCCTGCCACAGCTCCTCCTCCAGCGGTTTATTATAGAAGTCAAACAGGCTCTGGGCAAAGCCGAAATTTTTCGGCACACGCTCGTCCCACCTGCGCACCTGCTCGGGCGACAGGCTTTTGCCGGAAACCGCAGTCTTTAAAATAATGTCCTTGTCATAATACTCGATCCCCAGCTCCTTTGCCACGCGCCTTCCGATCTCACCGCCGCCCGCGCCAAATTCCCTTCCGATTGTGACGATTTTTCTCATGGTTTTTCCTCCCTTATTTAAACTAGGTCAAAGATACTAATCTGATTAGACTCCGGAATATTCCCCAGCAGTCCGAGCTGGCTCATCAAATCGGTCACCGATTTGGAAACCCTCGTCCGCTCCCAGAAATCGTCTTTGCTTAAGAACGGTCCGTCCTTCGCCGCCTCCACGATAGCGTCCGCCGCCCTCTCCCCCAGTCCGTCGATGCTGTTTAAGGACGGCATCAGCTTTCCGTCCACAATCTGGAACAGCCTCGACTGCGCCGTAAAAATATCAATCGGCACAAATTCAAAGCCTCTCGCGTACATCTCCTGCACGATCTTCATATCCTTCTGGGTGTCCTGTTCCTTCTTGGAAAGCTCGTCGCTCCGGCGCCTGTAATCCTCCATCACGCGCTCCAGATGCGCCTGCCCCTGACACATGATCTCATAGGAAAATGCCGACGCGCGGATGCTGAAATACGCCGCGTAGTAAGCAAGCGGATAATTGATCTTACAGTAGGCGATGCGCCACGCCATCATAACGTATGCCGCCGCGTGCGCCTTGGGGAACATATATTTAATCTTCTTGCAGGAGCCGATATACCAGTCCGGCACCCCCTGCGCCTTCATCGCCTCAATCCATTCGTCCTTTAAGCCCTTGCCTTTACGCACGCTCTCCATGATGGTGAAGGACAGGGACGGCTCCACCCCCTGCTGCATCAGATAGATCATAATGTCGTCACGACAGCAGATCGCTGTGGAGATGGTCGCAAGCCCCTCCTCGATCAGCGTCTGGGCGTTGCCCAGCCACACGTCCGTGCCGTGGGAAAGCCCGGAAATACGCACCAGGTCCGTAAAGCATTTGGGCTTGGCGTCGATTACCATCTGGATGACAAACTCCGTGCCAAACTCCGGTATGCCGAGACACCCCAGCTTACAGCCGCCGATCTGTTCCGGCGTGATGCCCAGCGCGGACGTATCCTGAAAAAGCGACATGACCCCTTTGTCATCCAGAGGAATCGTCGTCGGGTCAATCCCCGTCAAATCCTGCAGCATACGAATCATGGTCGGATCATCATGCCCCAGAATGTCGAGTTTTAACAGGTTGTGGTCGATAGAGTGATAGTCAAAATGGGTGGTGACAATATCCGTCGTCATATCGTTTGCGGGATGCTGTACCGGGGTAAAGGAGTTGATATCCTCCCCCACAGGCAGAACCACGATGCCGCCGGGATGCTGACCTGTGCTCCTGCGGATACCGGTACAGCCAGTCACAATGCGGTTGATCTCGCAGACCCGCTTATGACTGCCCCGCTCCTCATAATATTTTTTCACATAACCATATGCCGTCTTGTCCGCCAGCGTGCCGATGGTGCCTGCGCGGTACGTCTGGCCATTGCCGAAAATCACTTCCGTATATTTATGCGCCTTACTCTGGTACTCACCCGAGAAATTCAGGTCGATATCCGGCTCCTTATCCCCTTTAAAGCCGAGGAACGTCTCAAAGGGAATGTCAAACCCTTCCTTGTTAAGCGGCGTTCCGCAGACCGGGCAGTCCTTGTCCGGCATGTCGCACCCCGCGCCGCCGCCGTAAGCCTTCACTTCCTCGGAGTCAAAATCATAATAATGGCACTTTGGGCACAGATAATGGGGGCTTAACGAATTTACCTCCGTGATACCCGCCATATTTGCCACAAAGGAGCTTCCCACAGAGCCACGGGAACCCACCAGATAGCCATCCTCCACGGATTTCCACACCAATTTTTGCGCAATGATGTACATCACCGCAAAACCGTTGGAGATAATGGAGTGCAGCTCCTTTTCCAGCCTGTCCTCCACGATCTTCGGCAGCGTCTCGCCGTACAGCTCATGCGCCCTGTTGTAGCAGATGTCCGTAAGCTGCTTATCGCTGTCCGCTATGACCGGCGGGCACTTATCCGGGCGCACCGGCGACATAACCTCAATCATATCAGCGATCAGGTTGGTGTTCGTGATCACCACTTCCTCCGCCTTGTCACTGCCGAGATAGGAAAATTCTTCCAGCATCTCCTCCGTGGTGCGAAAATACAGGGGCGCCTGATTGTCCGCGTCCGGGAAGCCCTGCCCCGCCATAATGATGCGCCGGTAAATCTCGTCCTCGGGATTCAGGAAATGCACGTCGCAGGTGGCGGCGACAGGCTTGTGGAACTGCTCTCCCAGCCGCACAATCTGCCTGTTGACCTCCATGATATCCTCCATGGAATTGATATCCAGCACCCGCTCCGACTCGATCATAAAACGGTTGTTGCCAAGAGGCTGTATTTCCAGATAGTCATAAAAATTCACAAGCCTTGCGATCTCCGCGTCGGACTTTTTCTCCAGAAGCGCCCGGTAAAGCTCCCCCGCCTCGCAGGCGCTCCCCAGAATCAGCCCCTCCCGGTACTGCGCAAGCAGGCTCTTGGGAATCCGCGGTCTTCTGGAAAAATAAGTCAGATGGGACTCAGATACCAGACGGTAAAGATTCATACGCCCCACATTGTTCTTCGCGAGAATGATCGCATGGTAGGTCGGCAGCTTTTTGATAATATCGGGACTCGCTTTCCCTCTGGCATTGATTTGTGCAAGGGTTGTAATTCCTTCCTTTGCCATCATGGGAATCAGCTTCACGAAGATTTCCGCCGTCGCCTCCGCGTCGTCCACCGCCCGATGGTGGTTCTCCAACGACACGCCAAGGGTCTTCGCCACCGCGTCCAGCGTATGTTTTTTCTGCCCCGGCAGGAGAATCCTCGCAATCCCCACCGTATCCACATAAGTAAAGTCGTGGGAAATGCCCTGCCTGTCGCAGTTCTCCATGATAAAACCCATATCGAACTGAGCGTTGTGCGCCACCAGAATACAGTCCCCGCAAAACGCCAGAAACTGCGGCAGCACTGTGTCAATCTGCTCCGCCCCCATTACCATATCATCTGTTATTCCCGTCAGCTTCTCTATCTCAAAGGGAATAGGCACCAGCGGATCTACAAAGGTGGAAAAGCGATCTACAATCTTACCTCCACAGACCTTCACTGCGCCGATCTCAATAATGCGGTTCTTTGTTGGAGAAAAGCCGGTCGTCTCAATATCAAAAACCACGAAGTCCGCTCCGAAATCCTGTCCCTTCTCATTGGTGGCGATCTCGTGCAGGTCGTCCACCAGATACGCCTCCACCCCGTAAATCACCTTGAAAAAGCCCTGCTTGTCAGGCTCCGGCTCCCCCGCTTCTTTACAGCGTGCCTTCTCCGCCTTCCACAGATCCTCCCACACATGGTTCGCGTCGGGAAAGGACTGCACGACCCCGTGATCGGTGATGGCGATTGCCGGATGCCCCCATTTGTAGGCACGCTTCACGATATCCTTCGCTTCGGAGACACCGTCCATATCGCTCATCTTTGTGTGACAGTGAAGCTCCACCCGCTTTCTGACGCTTCTGTCCTCCCGGGAAGTCGTAAAGTCGGGGATTTTCTTAATGCCTGCAAGGGAGCCGATCGTCAGCTCGCGGTCGAACTTATCAACCGCAGTCATTCCCTTAAGCTTCACGTACGTTCCCTCTTTCATAACACTCGTTATTTCACTGACCTGCTCGTTCTTCACGAAAAATTTCACCGTCATGGTGTCCGTATAATCCGTGATATCGTAAATCAGAATGGTTCGCTCGTTCTTGATCTCCCGTTGGTCCTTCCGGATCACCTTCCCGCGGATCACCACCTCGCCCATCTCGCCTATAATATCCTCTATGGGCATTGCCTCCTCATCGAAATCCCTGCCGTAAATCACATCCGGATTGTCAGAGCGTCTCAGAGGACGTTTAAAGTCACCCTTCTCCCTGCCGCCCGAAAACTTTTTGGAGCGGGGAGAAAACCCGCCGCCGCTCTCAGCGGTTGACCGGACCGGGGACTGGGACGCACCCTGCTGCGCTCTCTGACCCGCACCGCCGGGCTGTCCCGTGCCCTCGGATTGTGCTGCGCCGTCCGCCGTCTTCTCCCTGTCCGCAGCGTTTGCCGAAAGCGCCGCACCCTTCATCTGCACGGCAAACCCGGCACGCGCCGAGATCTCCGCTACCTGTATTGCCAAACGGCGTTCATCCTCCTCTTTGTCCTTGCCCGCCGCCTTCTCCTTGTAGGCAATTTCCACCTGTACCGGAATAGAACAACGCTCATTATATATTTTCTCCAGAATACGCGCAAGCTCCCCGCCTTTTTCCCTGCCAAACACCGTATCTTCCAATGTCAGCAGCAGCTTGTCCGCCGAAAAGGATACATCCGCACGCCGAAAAAGACTGTATTCTACGGGGGACGCCTCTTTCAACTCCAATAAAATGCTCTCCCGATAAGCGTCCATCAGCTTCTCCGGATCGTACTGGGAAGAGAGCGTAAAGTGTTCGTAAAATTTGACGATAATCGGCATATTCGTGAAAAACTGCTTTCCGATCTCCCGCTCCACCCGAAATATGTCTTCCTTGTAAATCAGATGGTCGGACGCGATATAAACGCGCAGAAAATCCTTCCGTTTGGTGCTTGTCACCTTCTCCACGGTGACATTCTCAAACAGATCGTGCAGCCCCGTATCCAGTTTTAACGTGGGAAATACCTCAAAAAAAGCTTTACTCATTCCAGTGTAACAGTTCCTCCCTGAGCGTGTTCAGAAGTTCCTCCTCCGGCACTTTCCTCACAATCTCGCCCCTCTTAATCAAAAGTCCCTCTCCGATGCCGCCGGCAATGCCGATATCAGCTTCCTTCGCCTCGCCGGGACCGTTTACTGCGCATCCCATAACCGCCACCTTGATATCCAGCGGAATATCCTGCACCATCTCCTCCACCTGCTCCGCCAGACCGATCAGATCGATCTTCGTTCTGCCGCAGGTAGGACAGGACACCACTTCAATGCCGCCTTTTCTAAGTCCCAGCGTCCGCAGAATCAGCTTTGCGGAACGAATCTCCTCCACCGGATCGCCCGTCAGGGACACACGGATCGTATCGCCGATCCCCTGATTTAAAATAATGCCCAGTCCCACGGCGGACTTGATATTGCCGCTTGTCACCGTTCCAGATTCCGTAATGCCCACATGCAGAGGATAATTCGTCTTCGCCGCCAAAAGTTCGTGCGCTTTCACACACATCATCACATCCGACGACTTTATACTTATAACAAGATTGTCATATCCACAGTCCTCAATAATGCCCACTTTGTCGAGCGCGCTCTCCACAATTCCCTCCGCCGTCACACCGTGGTACTTCTCCACAAGCTCACGCTCCAGAGAACCGCTGTTTACCCCCACGCGTATCGGTATATGCCGCTCTTTCGCTGTCCCGACAACCGCTGCCACCTTTTCTTTCCCGCCGATATTGCCCGGGTTGATGCGGATTTTGTCAGCACCGTTCTCCATCGCCGCGATCGCCATCTTATAATCGAAATGAATGTCCGCCACAAGCGGGATATGTATCTGATCCTTGATCTTCGCAAGCGCCTGCGCAGCCTCCATATTCGGCACAGTGCACCGGATAATCTCGCACCCCGCCTGCTCCAGCCGCAGAATCTGCGCCACCGTCGCCTCCACGTCCTCCGTAGGCGTATTCGTCATGGACTGCATCAAAATCGGATTCCCCCCGCCAATCTTCCTATCTCCAATATTAATTACCTTCGTCTGCTCTCTATATGTTCCCACGTCTGCCTCCATACTTTTCCCGTTCTATATATTATTTCTATTATAAACGATAAAAGTCTGTAAGACAAATCTGTTTTTCGATGTGCCGCACAAATTCCCTCCCCCTCCCACCTTTTCCCTGCGGCGCATTCTGCGCCAAATCCCGCATGACCTCCCCAGCCACCTGATACCGCGCCTCCGGCTCCTTTCTTGTACAGCATTCTATGATTTCCTCAAGTTCCTCCGACAAGAGCGGGTTGTAATAGGACGCGGGAAAGGAAGTGTCCGGCGTGTCGCGGGGAACTGCCCCGGTCACCATGTAGTACAGCGTCTTCCCGAACGCGTACAGATCGCTCCTCTCGTCTGCGCGGGCGCCAAGCCCATCCTCGCCGCGCTGCTCCGGCGCCGCAAACCCGGCTGAGAACGCCATCCGCGCCCCGCTTTCCGGCACAAAACTGCGAAGCCCTGCCGCCCCGAAATCTACCAGCTTCAGACTGCCGTCCCGGCACACCATAATATTATCCGGCTTCAGATCCCGATAAATAACAGGTGTTTCTCTCGTGTGCAGGTAATCCAGCACGTCAAGCAATGCCGCCGCCCAGAGGCGTGCCTGCCCCTCCTCCACACTGCCCTGCTTTTCAATGTAGTTATGTAAACTTATCCCCTCCACATACTCCATCACGAGATACCAACCGTCCTCATACAGCAGTTCGTACACCACCGGCAGCATCGGGTGCCTCAGATCCCGCAAAAACGCAGCTTCCGCCCTGATTCTCTCCCCGCTCTCCCACTCACGTTCCCCTCGCTCCGACTCCCCTCGCTGCCTCTCCTCCCTCCCCTTCTCCGAATCCTCCCGCTCCCACAACCGCTTCACCGCCACATACCTGCCCAGCCCCTCATCCTCCGCCAAGTACACACTCCCCTCGCCACCCTGCCCGAGAGGCTTGACAAACCTGTATTTTCCAACTTGCTTCACTTCACTCATATAACCCCCGCTTTCTTTTTTTCGTTACAGTATATAGATAATTGCAAAACTTACAAAACCCTACAGCCATTGTGCAAATCACATAATCATAAGCAGACCCTTGGAAGCCGTCAGTGCTTAACGAGGTACTTTCGAGTTTAGCACTGCTACGGCTGGAACGGAGCGCAAGCGCGTCTGCGTTGATTATTCGATTAGTACAATTCATCACCCTTAAAGGAGTTTTGCAATTATCTATCATCCAATCACTTTTATGTAAACCGCTGAGAGATTATCCCTCTCCCCCCGCTTCATGCACGTCTCCCCGATCTCTTTAAGCCGCCGCCCGATCTGCTCCTCCCCCGCAAGCTCCCGGGGATTCATCACCTCCCGCAGCTCCTCGCAGGCAACGCGCCTTCTGAAACCGTCCGTGCAGAGAAGAATCCCATCCCCCGGCTTAAACACGCCCATCCTGTGCTGCGGCACAAAACTGCCGAAACTGCCGAGGCACTTCGTCAGTTTCCCCGCATCTTTCGCGTGATCCTCCGTGAGCTGCTCCATGCGCCGTCCCCGCAGACGGTACGCCCTGCTGTCTCCCAGATGCCACAACAGCCACGTCCTCTCCCACACCACAAGCACCGTCATGGTCGTGCCCAGAGAAATATCCTCCTTCGCGGCATACTGTTTCATCTGCCCCTGCATATGAAAAACGAGCCGGTCCAATGACCTGCGGATCACCCAATACCGCTTATTTTTCCATATCATGGCGAACAGCTCCGTGTAAAACCATTCCCTGAACTGCTCCGCCGCATAGCCGCTCGCCGCCTCACCCCGGGAAAGACCGCCCATGCCGTCGCAGACCGCTGCCAGAATCACACGCCCCCTGCCCGTCAGCACCTGCTGCAGCAAGACAGAATCCTGATTCTTCGGCGCCTCCCTGCCCCTGTTCCAATATACATTTGTCAAGTAACGCACGTTCCCAAATTACCTCCCTTCCACGCGCTATTACAGCGCTGCTGTCGGACTGCCTGATTCAGCCCTCCTCATTTCATAACACCCGTTTTATTATAAACTTGGAAAGTCTGCGGGACCCCCGCCCTGTCATTCATTACGGATTCAAGAATAGAATCCGATGTAGATATCATACAATACTTTCCCCAAAACTGCAAGCACGGAAAAGCGCAAGCCCAAAAGCCTGCGCCCGATATGTTCTCCGTTCCTCCGCGCGCCGGCACAAACGTCAGCGCAGCAGCCTCATAATATCGTTGTACATAATAAACACCATCAACACCATCAGCACCACCAGCCCGGCGAAGTGCACCATGCCCTCCTTCTCCGGCGGCACGGGTTTCCCCCGCAGCACCTCCACGAACATGAACACCAGCCGTCCGCCGTCCAGCGCGGGCAGCGGCAGAAGGTTCATAATGCCCAGGTTGACGGACAAAAGCACCACGATCTCAAGCATCGTCAGAATCGCGTAGGGCGTGCCGTAGTTTTCCTCCGCCGCGTCATAGCTCTCGCCCACAAGCTGCGCGATCCCCACGGGACCCGACACGTCGTCCTTCGACACCTGTCCCATCACGAGCATCCGCAGACTCTTGTAGGTGATCTTCACCCAGTATTCCACCTCGTAGAAACCGTACTGGAACACCTGCAGAGGATTACAGCGCAGATACTCGCCGCCGTTGGTGATTCCCATATAATAACGCTTGTCATTTTCATCATATTTCGGAGAAAGCGTGGTCACTGCCTTCTCCCCGTTCCTCTTGTAAGTGATCTCCATCTTCTCCCCTTGGTTCAAAGCGGAAATCATGGATACCTCCCGGTAAAAGTGAATCGGCTCATGCCCGATTTTTGTGATCACATCGCCTGTCTGCAATCCTGCCTCCGCAGCCGCGGAGCCTTCCTGCACCGTACCTACCGTGGGCAGATCCGCGCCCGAAAACGCACTCAGTATCACCGCGATCACAAAGGCGAGAATGAAATTAAATAAAGGTCCGGCAAAAACCGCAGCGATGCGCGACCAGACGCCCGCCTCGGTAAAGGCAACCCCCTCCGGCACCTCCATGCTTCCGGCTTCTTTCTGCGGTTCCCGTTCCACGCCGTCCTCGCCGTCAAACATGCAGGCGCCGCCAAGCGGCAGAAGTTTCAAGGAATATTTCGTGCCATGTTTCATAAAAGAAAACAGCGTCGGTCCCATCCCCACGGAAAACTCCACCACACGAATGCCGTTCTTTCTGGCAATCAGAAAATGCCCCAGCTCGTGAGAAATTACCACCAGCCCAAATACTATGATAAATAAAATAATTGTCCTGATCAAATCGCTACTCTCCAAACTTTAGTCTGATATATTCGTAGGCTTCCGTCTCCGCCGCCAATATCTCCTCCACCGTCGGATTCTCAATCACCCGGTGGGTGTCCATCGCCGCCTCAATCAGCTCCGGTATCTCCAAAAACCGAATCTTCTTATCCAAAAACAGCGCCACCGCCTTCTCATTCGCCGCGTTGAACACAGTGGGCAGGGAACCGCCCCTCTCCGCCGCCCGGTAAGCGAGCGCAAGACCCCGGAAGGTGTCTGTATCCGGCTTTTCAAAGGTCAGGCTTCCAAGTTTACATAAGTCTACCCTGCCAATCTCCATCGGGCGTCTGTCCGGATAAAACAATGCGTACTGAATGGGCAGCTTCATATCGGGCACGCCCATCTGTCCCATAATGCCGCCGTCCGCGTACTGCACCGCCGAGTGCAGAATGCTCTGAGGGTGCACCACCACCTCGATCTGCGAAAGCGCCACATCGAAAAGCCACTTCGCCTCCATCACCTCAAGCCCCTTGTTACACAGCGACGCGGAGTCGATGGTCACCTTCTTTCCCATGGACCAGTTGGGATGCTTTAACGCGTCTTCCACCGTCATATCCGCCAGTTCTTCCCTGCTCTTTCCGCGGAAAGGACCGCCCGACGCCGTGAGCAGGATCTTCTCCGCCCGCGCTCGGTTTTCCCCGTGCAGAGACTGGAAAATCGCGCTGTGTTCGCTGTCTACGGGCAGAATCGACACACCCTTTTTCTTTGCCAGCGGCATAATGATATGCCCCGCCGTCACAAGCGTCTCCTTGTTTGCCAGCGCGATATCTTTCCCCGCCTCGATCGCCGCGATGGTCGGTCTGATACCGATCATGCCAACGATACCTGTAACCAGTATCTCCATGCCCTCCGCCGAAGCCGCTTCCAGAAGTCCGTCCATGCCGCTCACAATGCGGACAGGCAGGTCCTTCACCCGCTCGCGCAGATCCGCCGCCGCCTTTTCCTCCCAGAGCGCGGCTAGCTTCGGCTGAAACTCCCTGATCTGCGCCTCCAAAAGCGTTACATTGGAACCTGCCGCCAGAGACACAACTTCCAAGTCCTTTTCTTTCCTTACAATGTCAAGTGTCTGCGTCCCGATAGAACCGGTGGAACCCAGTATTCCTATTCTTTTCATAGCCATATTCCCTCCAGCAGCGCAATCCCGAGGAACACGATCGGCGCCGCTACAATCACACTGTCAAACCGATCCATAATCCCGCCGTGACCGGGAATCAGCTTCCCGTAATCCTTGATCCCATGATCCCTCTTCACCGCGGAAGCCGCCAAATCCCCCACCATGGAGACGAGCGCTCCCACCGCACCCAGAACCGCCGCAAGCGGCAGGGAAAGCGTCATCATCGTATATTGGTTGACAACAAAGTGCGCGTAGAGGACAAACAAAAGCGCCGCTCCCAAAATGCCGCCCACCGCGCCCTCTATAGACTTTTTCGGGCTTAACTTCGGCGTCATCTTGTGCTTCCCGATCAACACGCCCACACAGTAAGCGCACGTATCGCTCCCCCATGAGGCGAGAAAGACGAACCACACCAGATAGATTCCATCCTCAAATCCTTCCCGAAGCAGAAAGAGAAAGGACAGCATCACCGGTCCGTACAGGAAAGAAAACATTGCCGACATAATCTGGTTCGCATGGTACTTCGGAAAGGCAAAGACATAGACGAACAGAAAGGCGAGAAAAGCCGCAACGATCGCCACCACCATCGCCGGAAGAGCCACACTGATATCTCTTGCAAGCGCAAGGCAGAGCATCCCGTAGTACACAAGCGTCATCACCAGCCCCACAATAACCGGAGCACTCGGATTCATCTCTTCCCCGCGCACCTTACATGCCCTCGTCAGCTCCTGATACGCGATTACGGAAACCCCGAAGACCACCACCGCCATAAGCGCGCCGCCGGACAGAAAAACCCCCAGCGCAATCGCCACCAGCGCAATGCCGCTTAATAACCTTGTACGAAACATACAGACGCCCCCTATTCTTTTACCAGACCGTAGCGTCTGTCCCTCTTATTATATGCCGCCACCGCCTTCTCTAATTCTTCTTTTGAAAAATCCGGCCATGCCACCGGTGTAAAATAGAACTCCGTGTATGCCAGCTGCCAGAGCAGGAAATTGGAAATCCGCTGCTCCCCGCAGGTACGGATCAGAAGATCGGGCTCCGGAATGCCCGCCGTGTCGAGCGCATTTCCGAGACTTTCCTGCGTGATCTCCTCCGGTAAAAGCGCGCCATCCTTCACGCGAGCCGCCAGCTTCCTCACCGCGCGGACGATCTCGTCCCTGCCGCCGTAGTTGATGGCGATCTGGAAATGCAGACCTGTATTATTTTTAGTCGCCTCCTCCAGATCCCCGATCCGTTTGCGGATATCCTCGTCGAGCCGGGACTTTTCCCCGATCACACGAACACACATGTTATTTTTTGCCGCCGTCTTTAGACAGGTCTTCATATAATTCCGAAGAAGCCCCATCAGCGCATCCACCTCGTCCGCGGGTCTGTCCCAGTTCTCCGTACTGAAAGCGTACACCGTCAGATACTGGATTCCCATACGGTAAGCCTCTTCACATATCACTTCCACGGTTTTCGCGCCCTGCACATGCCCGTAATTCCGGGGCATTCCCTTGCTTTTCGCCCATCTGCCGTTGCCGTCCAGTATGATCGCCACGTGCTGTGGAACCTTATTTTCTTCCGCCATAATAACCTCACTCCATATTATGTAAACCATTATAAAAGGAAAGGGGCGACAGAATCGTTCATTCTGTAAGCCCCTCACAACCCAATTTGTTAGACAGTCAAAATCTCCTTAGACTTCTCCTCCACCAGTTTATCCACTTCCTTGATAAACTTGTCCGTCAGCTTCTGCAGCTTCTCCTCCAGCTCCTTGATCTCGTCCTCGGAAACCTCGGTTTTCGCCAGCTTTTTCAGCGCGTCGTTGCCGTCCCGTCTGGTATTGCGGATAGCAACCTTATTCTCCTCGCCCCGCTTCTTGATATCCTTCACCAGCTCTTTACGGCGTTCCTCGGTAAGCTCCGGGAATACCAGCCGAATCAGGGAACCGTCGTTGCTTGGCGTGATGCCCACATCCGATGCCATGATTGCCTTCTCGATATCCTTAATCAGTGTCTTCTCCCACGGTGCAATCTGCAAAACCCTCGCCTCGGGAACCGTGATATTGCCCACCTGCTGAATCGGTGTAGGCGTCCCGTAATAGTCCACCTTAATCTTATCAAGGACATGCGGATTGGCGCGCCCTGCACGGATCGTTCCAAGATCGTTTACCAGAAAATCATAAGACTTCTGCATTTTTTCCTCATAAGGCTTCAGTCTCTCATCCATACTGTAATCCTCCCAATACTATACAGTCACCTTAGTGCCGTTAAATTTACCTTTGACGGTATTGACAATGCTATTCTCCTCATTCAGACCGAACACCCACATAGGCATTTTGTTATCACGTGCCAGAATGGATGCCGTCATATCCACCACCTGAAGGTTCTTCGCGATCACTTCTTCAATCGAAACCTCATCGTACTTTTTCGCGTTTGGATTACTGTGCGGGTCGTCATCATAAACGCCGTCCACCGCTTTCGCTAAAAGAATCACATCCGCATCCACCTCGACGGCACGGAGAACAACGCCTGTGTCGGTGGAAAAATAAGGATGCCCTGTACCGCCCGCAAAAAAGACCACCATATTTCTCGAAAAATACTTGTTTGCCCTGTCCTTTGAGAAAAGCTTCGTAAAGGAGCCGCATTCAAAAGGAGTCAGAACCGACGTCATCATCCCTACGGAACGAAAGATTTCCGACACATAGATGCAATTCATAATCGTGGCAAGCATACCTATCTGGTCCGCTTTCGTCCTGTCTATATTCTCGCTGGACCTGCCCCGCCAGAAATTGCCGCCGCCGATAACGATTCCTACCTGAATACCGTCATCCACAAGCTGTTTTACCTGTACGGCTACCCTTCTCACCGTCTCCTCGTCAAAACCCGTCTTTTTCTCGCCCGCAAGAGCTTCTCCGCTTAGCTTCAAGAGTATACGCTTCATATGATATCGATCTCCCCTATATCATCGGATTTACTTTTTCTTCTTGAACTCCTCAAAGAAGGATGTAGGATTCACATCCGCATAGCACTGGGAACACATACCCTCGATCACCGCGCCGTTGTTGATCTGTACGGATTTAGACTTGATATTTCCCATCACGATAGCTGTAGTATCCAGAATTACCGGACCCTGCACATCAATATCGCCTTTGACAGCGCCGGCAACTACCGCGCTGGTGGCAGTGATATTACCGATCACCACGGAACTCTGTCCGATCTTCACGCTGCCCAGACTGTTCACCTCACCGGTGATCTTCGCGCCCTCGGCATAAATCTCAGCCGCCTTGGAATTACCCTGAATTGTACCCGTGATATTCAGCTTACCAAGAATGTCAAGGTTACCGTTTACAGTACCGATCAGTTCCATGGAACCCTCTGATACAATATCACCTGTTATCGTCATGCCCTCTGTCACGACTGCCGTCTCGTCCACTGCTACACGATTTGCCTGTACTTCCATAGTCTTTCCCTTTCCTCCGCTATTCTCATCTTTCTCTTCCACAGGCGTTTCCGCCTCTGTTAAAATTTCTTCTGCCATTACAGGTTCTGCCTCCTCTTCTTCTATTACAGCCTCCACGGCTGCCGGCTCTTCTACCACGGCTTCCGCCGCCGCTGCAGGTTCTGCAGCCACCTCTTCCACCGTCGGTTCCGGTGTCAGAATCTCTTCTTCCAAAGGCTCCTCGACGAGCGCCGGTTCCGGCTCAGCCGCCGGCTCGGGTACCGCCTCAAGTTCGGGCGTTCCCATCTCCTCGATTTTATCCAGCATTCCGCTCAAATCCAAAGACTCAAGCGCATCATCTGTAGAGGGCGTCTCTGATGCCGCGGCATCCGCAGATACCTGCTCCCCGGCATATCCTTCCGCTGCCAGAGCCGCTTCCAGCTCTTCTTCCGGCATCAGTTCATTGACAGCCTGGGATAAGTCGTCCTTCAAATCCGAAAAAAATCCCATTCCCTAATCCTCCATTCTTTAATCGTTGCTTATATGATGAATCGCCGCCGTATCATCTGTGATAGGAACGATCTTCGTATCTTCCATCGCCTGTATCTGCTCGATCAGCCCGGGCAATGCCTTCACCGTAGAATCCTTGTCGGACGCGTCATGCATCAATATGATCGCCTCCTGAAACTCCTGCAGCTTTGCCGTCGAGTTTCTGATAATGGACTCCGGGCTGATATAGGCTGACGAGGCGTCCCCCGAGGACACGTTCCAGTCGAAATAGCTCATATCCTGCTCTTCCAGATATGCGATCAGTTCATGCATGTCCACCCGGCTCACCGTATTGCTGCTGCCTCCCGGAAATCTGCAGTACCTGCACCAGACACCGGTCGTATCGTAGAGAAATTCCTGCAGTTTCGTGAGATCCTCCACGTAACTTTCTTTTGACTGATAAATCTCATTGTATTTATGACTGTAGGAATGCATCGCCAGCGTATGCCCTTCCTCCACAATTCTTTTGTATAACGGCTGATATCTTTCTTCCTCTTTCCCGACCACAAAAAAAGTCGCCTTTACATCATACTCCGCCAGTATATCCAGTATCTCTTCGGTATTGCCGCTTGGTCCGTCGTCGAAAGTAAGGTACACCTTTCTGATCCCGTCTTCCGCATCGGAGATCCCGCTGTCCGAATCGGACGTATCACGCCTGAACTCGTCCACGCCGGATGCCGTGTACAGTTCTCCGCCCTGCGTCTCTGCGCCGGATTCCTGCATCTGCGCCATCGCGGGAACCGTCTGCTCGCGAAGCACGCGCAGTTCCCGTTTCGCCTCATAGAGATTTACGCCAAGAACCACACAGAGAATCGTTAGAATCAGTATCGTGGAAAGCGGAATAATAACGAGCAGCCGTTTCATCAGTTGAAAATGTGCATCCTGTTCTGCATCCATCTTCATCGGCTCCTTTTTCATTCTCTTATCCCACATTCTTTTATACTATATCACATTTGACAGATAACGAAAAGAAATTTTGTAAAAAAAGACACAAGAAAATTTCGCCAGATCACCATATCGGAAAAATGATCCGAAAAAATTTCAAAAACACGGTTGCAAATTCAAAATCCAAGTGCTATAATTCGCCTCAACAGAGCACAAAGATGTGATTTTCACACATTTTTGTGCTTTTTCTTTTTATACAACACACCGGGGTTGTGTCAGTGCAGCATCCGCAGTCCGGGTCGAAAAAAAAAGCAAAGCCGCGCAGAAAAGAGGACAAGATGAAAGACATTATGAAAGTATCGACCGTTGCCTTTAACGCAAAGTGGGGTGACAAAGAAGCCAATCTGAACCGAATGGCCGGCTACATAGAAGCCGCAGCGGCAGAGGGTTCCAATCTGATCGTTTTTCCCGAGATGGGGTTGACGGGATATGACGACGAGGAGGACAAGCCTCTGAAAGAAAAAATGCAGTATAAACTGGCCGAGACAGTGCCCGGCCCCTCGTCCGAAAAAATTGCGGAGCTTACAAAAAAACTCGGTGTTTATGTCGCCTACGGCTTCCCTGAGAGAGATGCCGAAAAGAGCGATGTCATCTACAATGCCGCCTGTGTATGCGGCCCCAAAGGAATCATCGGCTCCTACAGAAAGATTCACCTTCCCTATCCGGAGCCTCACTGGGCAACACGCGGGGACAAGCCTTTTATTTTCGAGACCCCGTGGGGCCCAGTCGCGCTCGGCATCTGCTATGATTCCTACTGTTTCCAAGAGCTGATGCGCTACTATGCGGCTAAAGGCTGCCGCTTATATATCAACTGCACCGCGCTGGCAAAATGCCACGGTATCGCTTTGGGCTCCACCACGCTGGAGGCGGGCGTCATCACCAACCAGATTTATATTGTCTCCTCCAATCTTGCCGGGAAAGACCTCTACAACGTATTCTGGGGCGGCGCCAGCATCATCGGCCCCAGCACCAACTTCTGGGAGGCGGAGTATTTTGCGGGCTATCCCTTCACCGACCCGAAGGCGATCCAGAACAAGATGTACACCGCAACGATAGACCTGACATTGGCATCCCGCGAAAAGTTTGAGCCGAATGCCCTTATAAACGGCAAGACCGATTACCGTCCCGCCATTTATAAGGAATTGATGGAAGATTTGCTCAAAGACCCGAAATTTCAGGAATAGACTACGGCACATACGTACGGCGGCGGCTATTACCGCCGCCTGCGTTTGTCCCCGACGTCCGTCCCCCGGTTGGGATAGCTCACAGATAACAATCCCATACCCGCCGCAAGCAGGATTCCCGGCAGAAGCGTGACATGGCATCTGAGATAAGGAAGACTCTCGGAAGCCCTGTGGATCGCCGCTATGCTAAAGAATTGCCCCAACAGATACCCCGGTATCACGGCAAGCAGAACCGTATACACATTTTCCAGACGCAGCACTTTCAATAACATCTGTTTCATCATCCCGATCGCCTGCAGGGTGGAAAACTCCTCCTTCCGCTCGGCAATGCTGCTGACTGTGCTGTTTAGGAAATTCACGAGAGCCATCACACCCACCATGAGAGCCAGCCCGTTGCCAAACAGGCTCACCGTCATGCCGACCCGCTCAAGACCCGCCCGGTAAGTCCCCTTGGATCGGCAGGACACTGCCACTTCGCCGGTGGTCTTCTCCAGACATTGCTGCACATACCTTTCCGCCCTCGCAAGCGTCTCCGCGTCCGGCGCGTCCATAGTGACCAAGAACAGATCCGGCATCCTGTCAAAGCTTTCCATCAGCTGCGCAGGCAGAATATATTCAAACCCGGTCGTGTTCTCGTCTCCCCACGCCATCTGGTTGCGGTAGGCGTCGCCCACCACCGCCATCACGGTATACTCCTTCTTTTGCAGCGCATCGACATACGGGAATTTTCCGTCCGCATCCTGCTTGAAGCTATACGCCTCCTTCTCCGGAAACTCGTCGGCAAGCTGCACTACGTCGCCCGCATGATACAGGCTGTTGCCGTCCTTATCCAGCGCGACGGCGAGCACATAATCCCCGGACTCAAATTTTTCCCGGTCAAGACTGCCCTCAAAAACCTCGAAGTCCGCAATCCGGTCAAAGTCATAAAAGCGAAAATAATCCATCATGAGGATAAACGGCTTCTTCTTTTCCCGATACGCCTCAGCTGCTCCCACCATACGCTTATTGAGCCACTCGTCGTCCGCCACATTCCTTCGGTAGCTTTCACTGTCAAGCACCGTCCCGCAGTACCGCTCGGCAGCCGCCCCGTAAAATGCCACCGGCGCCTGCAGTTGATAGTGGTACACCGTCTCCACGTCCTCCGGGATCTTTTCCAGCTCGTCACGGACGGTATGAGGAATTGCTATGATCCCATCCGCGTACCCCAGCTCCAAACCGAACAGATAATCGTCCGCGGCGATCTCTATGTCCGCAAACAGATTGAACATGGAGAGAAAGGCGTCCAGATCCAGACTGTTTATGATATTCATGGTCGCCACAAAGAGCAGTACGACAATACTCATAGAGAATGCCACAAGCGCCGTGTTTTTCCTGCGCCTCCTGATATTTCTGCGCGCAAAACGCCCCGGCGTAAACCGTCCGTTCCGGACCTTTCCCATCGAAATTTTCCCGCTGCCCGTAAAGCCTGCCGCGTGGACGGGCGGCGTCTTCGCCAGAATACGCATGGGTCTTCGCACGCCGAAATACACCACGACAGCGGATAAAGCCGCCGCACACAGAAAATATGCCGGTCTGACCGTAAATTCACTCGTTCCCTGCATACCCATGAGGGCTGAGAGAAACGGCATGAGCGCATAGCCGAACACCGCCCCAAGAAGACAGCCTATGGGAAGCCCCGTCAGATACTGCCTGATCGCATGCCGCCTGACGATCGCCCGAATCTGCCGGCTCGTCACGCCGATCAGCTTTAGCTGCCCGTACTGCGCCACATTTTTCACCATGGAAATATAGTAGATGGTGTAAATCATCAGCCCGGCACAGACCCCCGTAAGTCCGATCAGACCTGCAATCAGCTTTAGGCAGCCGGGCTCCGGCTGGTCACCCGCCGACGGATTGACAAAAGCATTGCAGTCCGCGTATGGATTGACTTCACGCAGAAAGCTTTTCAAATCCTCATCCGTATATCTGCCCTTCTCAAAGCGGCAGAAAGCCTGCTGCCCGAACCCGCTCAAATCTTTATCCAGAAACGCTTTGGACACATAAATTCGTGTCTCGTCCAGAGCCTCATTGCACGCACAGATACCGCAGATCACCATATCCTGCCTGTACTCATGAAGCCCCGTTTTCAGAGTGACGGGAAAAGTGTCTCCCACCTTGATCGCGCCGCCGTTCTCCTGTACAAAACGCGCATCCACCACGATCTCATTCAGCTCTTTAGCCCATCTGCCCTCCAACAGCTCGTTAAAATTCCATGAAGCGGTCTCCTCGTCCGTGGAGAGAATCCTGTTCCCATCCCCTGTGGAGGATGCCGTCTCATACCAGCCCAGATGAAACACCATCGCCATCGCGTCAAAATGCCCGCTGTCCCGCAGCGCTTCAAACCAGTTATAGGAGAGAAACGTATACACCCCTTCCGCCTTCGTCCCGATCAGCATCTGCCGCGACCGCCTCATCGCCGCCTCGATGGACAATATGGCGGAGAGCGCCATAATAATCAGCATGGAGGACAGCGCGATCGCCGCAATCGCCGTGATATTCCTTCTTCTGTCCGCGTGATACAGGTTGGAGGCAAGCCGCCTCACCATCCCGCCGGACACCTGTTTCTCAGCAATCGTCTTACGCATGGTCTCTCCCTCCCGGATTCTCATCCTCCAGCCTTCCGTCCCTCATGCGCAGGATGCGGTCGCATTCCTTCGTCAACGCCTCGTTGTGGGTGATCATAATGACGGTCTGCCCGAAATCCCGAACCGCACATCTGAGAAGTCCCATCACATCCTCCGTAGAAGCCGAATCCAGATTGCCCGTCGGTTCGTCCGCCAAAATGATTGCCGGGGCGGAAATCAGCGCGCGGGCGATCGCTACCCGCTGCTGCTGTCCCCCCGAAAGCTCTGAGGGCAGGCGGTTCTCCAGCCCCGAAAGCCCAAGAGAATCCATGATCCTCTCCAACCGTACCTTATCTTCCAGATGCCCTCCGATCTGCACTGGCAGTACAATGTTCTCATACACCGACATGACCGGCACCAGATTATAGTTCTGGAAGACAAACCCGATTCTCTTCCTGCGAAACTCCGTCAATTCATCATCCGTCAGACTTCCCAGATCCGTCCCCTCTATGTACACGTCCCCGGAAGTCGGTGTATCCAAACCGCCGCACACATTGAGCAGCGTGCTCTTTCCGCTGCCGGAAGTGCCCACGACCGCCACAAACTCTCCTTTGTTGATACGGACATTGACGCGGTCCAGGGCGTCCACCCTGCCCGCACCCTCACCGTACTGCCTGCACACATCCACCAACTCCACGACCGTCTGCCCCCTCTCCTTCTCTCCGTACACATCCAGATAGGACTGCATAATGTCGGTGCACTTTAACATCTGTGCATACCGCATCAGCCTGTCCATATTCCTGTCCTCCCGCTTCAGATAAGCCGACACAATGCTGCCCGCTTCCTCCATGCCGACTTTATCCTGAAAGGAGATAACGTCTAATACCGTCTTTTCCCTGTCATAGATGCGAAAGGAGTTGCTTCCCTCACAGACCGTCTCAAGTCCTGTCTCATAGCGCTTCTGTGCAAAATAGGACACCGCGATCGACGGATATTCCGGCATCGTGGAAACTCTTGCTTTTCTGGGAATTGCCACATCAACCTCTCCCGAACCACAGTCCGTCAGATGGTAATATGCCGCCGCACTCCGCAGACATACCACCCCTTCGGGGGTATATGCCTCAATATAATAGAAAGGGAATTTTTTCCCTCGATAGCAAAGATTCTCATAATATTTTTTATTCAGTTTTCGCAAATGCCCTTCGTCAACCAGCTGGTTGATCTTATAATGGGTAAAACCCATTTCCTTCAATTCCTGAATTGACAGAATCATCTGCTCCTCCGGAATCACCTGTTCATTCGCCATCCCTGCCTCCCCGACTGAAACGACACGCGTCTGTGTCACATTGTTTCCCGGCATGTTTTTAATAAAATTCGGCTATGTATTATCGCCTATTTTCAAAAAAATTATATACCCGTATTATTGGAGTGTCAATGTTTTTCCATAAAAAGAGCCCCGGCTTCCGCCGGAGCTCTCCCATTTCTTTTATAAATGATGATGTCGAAACTTACATCCCCATCTGCTTTGCGAAATTCCTACTTTTCCGCAATCTGCTCTGCGAAGTATTTCAGCCTAAAGAACCCCAATACCGCTGAAAACATGCGGGTTTTCAGCTTTCTCTGCTTTTTCAAGTCAACCCTCACGCATCTTTTACGATGCCTCAGTTACACAATTTCCTGAGTAGAAGGCTTCTACTATATAATCCCCATCAAAGCCTCATACCCAGTTTCTTCCTTATTATTATTGTTCTGCAGAAAATCCCCTATACTTAAGGCTTCACGCAGCTTAATGTCGTCTAAGACATGCGTATAAGAAACCGTTGTGTTGTAGTTCGCGTGTCCCATGATCTCCTGCACCGTCCTTGGTGTCATTCCCTTTTCAAAACATCTGGTTGCAAAGGTATGACGTAAAGCGTGTGGATGAATCCGTTCAAAGGTTTTCGGTGCCATAGCCCCATACAGCGCCTCCGTGCGGTACATATCATTGAGCTGTCCCGTTATGCACCTCATATCGCTTTCAACCGCGTAACGCCCAATCGGTGTTCCTCTGGATGTCAGGAATACTAAATTTCCAAACTCCTCCGGCTGCCGCCAGCGTTCACCCAGCTTCTCCCGCCTTGCTCTGATTTTTTCCATCTGTTTTTCAAGGATGCTCTGTGTTTCCCCAAAGAACGGGATTTTTCTGACAGAGTTTTCTGTCTTTGGGGAAGTCAACCGCAGCGTCTTTTTCCCATCTGCATAGTCATAAGACAGCGTCCGCTTCACATAGATGAATTTGCCAGAAAAATCTCCGTTTGTATGAAGGTGATGCTCCATTTTTCAACGTAGGCGCCTTGTACTTTGAATACCATTCCTCAAACCATTCACTCAGGGTAATCTTTCTGCCGTCCATATCGGGCATCAAATTACTCTGTCTGGCTTCATCAATAGCCATAGCGAGATTCCTTTTCAGTTCTTTCAGCTTCCAGTTATACAGAACAATCGACTTTCCTTCCACCTGCGCCCTGCCCATGTATCTTCCGTCTTGTCTTTGGGTCAATCCCCTGCCTAATTCCTTGCCGTTTAAGTCTTTACCCATAATTCTCATACAGGGAATATCCAAATGCGGTATTCCTTAAGACGATCTCCCTCTTTGTGTCCTGCATTTCCAAAAGCGCGGCGGCAAGTTTTTCATCCCAGATCAGCACAACGGTCCCGCACACGGGAAGGAATGTATCAGCGAGCGGATCGCGGAAAGTGTGCGGAGCCGGGGCAAAACCCTGTCCGGCATTTATACGCCGAAGCGTCTGATCGACACTTCACAGGAAAAATTTAAGGAAAGCGCAGGCTTAAGGCGCTGGGCTGAGATCGAGAACCTAAAGACAGCCGCCAGCGCATACAGTAAAGTAAGTTCCATTGCCGATCTGGAACAAAGAATCGCGGAACAATCCGCCCTGTCAAAAGAATCCCGTGAGAGACGAAATGCACTGGAGCGCAGGATGAAAAGCACGGCTGAAATCATCAAATATGCACAGCAGTACAAAGCAAACCGGGCTTACAATACCGCTTATAGAAAATCCAAAAATTCCGATGAATATTTCCGCAGACACGAGACACAGCTGATACTCTATGACGGTGCAAAAGAAATGCTTCGCCGGACAAAGATCGATCCCCGGACGCTTGACCTTGATAAGCTGCGGGCTGACTTTTCAAAGATGGAACAGCAGAAAAAGGAACTGCTGCAGACTTGCCAGTCTGCCGAAAAAGAGGTCAGACAGATGGAGCGTGAACGGGAGAAACTGGAGCAGTATCTGTCCGCAGAACAGGCTGACATTTCCAGTCAGAAACGCAGGAAAGAGCCGTCACGCTGATCCGTCATCGGCACAAATTTTTATATTGAGTATCTTTTGAAAAATGGTATACTATAGATAACAGCAGGAGTTTTTTGCTGTGAATACAGACAAAGGAACAGGCATGAGCAATAAAGCAAAAATACGCGAAGAAGCGAAAAAACTCAATCCCATTGACGACCTGATGTTCCGCACGATGGCTGAGGATAAAGATTTCTGTGAAGAGATTCTGCGGGTGATCCTGTCAGATCCGGTACTTACGGTATTGGAGTCCACGCCCCAATATGCCGGGACGAATCCACAGGGACGCTCCGTGATCCTTGACGCGAAATGTGTCCTTGGGGACGGGCGGAAAATCGACATCGAAGTCCAAAAAGCGAATGACACCGACCACCAGCGCCGCGTCCGCTACAATGGCGCGATCCTTACGACCAACCTCACCGATCCCGGTGTGAAGTTTGAGAATGTCCCCGATGTCTGCGTGGTATTTATCTCCCGCTTTGACATTTTTAAGGGGAACCGTTCCCTGTACCATGTAGACCGGGTCATAAGGGAAACCGGAAAAGTGGTCGATAATGGATTTGAAGAAGTTTACGTCAATGCCAAAGTAAAGGACGGCTCCGAAGTATCGGAGCTGATGGAAGTATTTGTTGACGATGCTGCATACAGCAGCAAATTTCCCGTCACCTCCGGCAGTAAGCGCCGGTATAAAGAGACAGAGGAGGGACAACAGGTTATGTGTGAAATCATGGAAAGATTAAATAGAGAAACAGAACAGGAAACCAGACTACGCATTAACCAACTTAATGCGATTCTCATCAAGTCTAAACGATATGACGATTTAGAACGGACTACCTACGACTCTGACTATCAAGAGCAGCTTCTGATTGAGCTTGTACCTGAAAAAGTGTAAACTGAAATAGTTTTCAAAATCCGATGTATTCCATCTTGGGAGCATCGGATTTTTTATTATATCCTGTATTTTATTTTTTCCTCGTCTGTCGGGATCACTTCAATGATGTCACCCGGCTGCAGTCCGCACATCACGCAGATTTTATTTAACGTCTCCAGCGTTATGTTCTTTCCCGCCCTAATGTTCGTGATCGTCTGTCTCGGCAATAAATTTTCTTTCTGTATTCTAGTCTGGTTAAAGCCATGTTTACTGCCGAAGAACTGAAAAACATCGACCGCGCTTATTTCCACATCATAGACGCCGGCTGTTACTGTGTCACGCTGCAGTCCAAAAACACAGACCACTACTGGCAATCATACACCAGCAGTACCCGTCATTTGTTTCCTGCAAGATACAGCATAAGCACAGGCAGGCTGAGACCTGTAATGATTTTACACCTTCTGTATATGATATTTGCAATAGGGAATTTTAAGAGAGAAATGAAATTTCCATATTTTATTGTAAGAAAATAGCGATAACCATGTGGCAATATCCGGCATACTGTGCTATAGTTGTCTTAGTCAGTATAGACAGTATGGGGATAGTTCCTGTACCGCGGCGAAATAAAGTACCCATCTACCGCAGCTTTCCTGCAGATTAAAT
>ERZ779637.82-NODE-82-length-66289-cov-21.124906_pt1 | contig 66289 bp, 65 predicted proteins | sample MGYA00514196_ERZ779637 | MGnify/ENA primary metagenome ERZ779637 (study PRJEB29562, sample SAMEA4376700) | mouse gut metagenome | isolation source: Cecum | study: EMG produced TPA metagenomics assembly of the A DSS colitis mouse model was used to assess the...
GTTTTGTGCGCCTTGGCGCACCTTCTGTTCAGAAGAGCATTTTGCTCATTATACCACATTTTTATGTAATGTACACTAAATTATTCCTGTACTACCGTGCTGATGACGATATTTTCCGCACCGATCTCTGTCTTGCGCTTCACGATATCCTCGATCTGGGCTCGCTGTACATCCGTCAAGGTCAGGGCGTTTACCACCACGTCCACGGCTCCGTCATTGATGCTGACCACCACATCAGAGAAACCTTTCGCCTCCAGCAGTATCTCCGCAGCCGCCTCTTTCTCGGCTATGGCCGTCATCTGTACCATGGTATTCACCGCCTCCTGCTTCTGTTCATCCGAAAGGCCGTCACTGTTGATGATCTCCAGCAGGGTCTCCTTGTTCTTGGCCCGCACCTGTTCCTTCAGCAGCTTGGCTTCGGACAGCATGGCTACGCCATTGGAAGAAGAAAACACCGCTTCGCCGGGCACCTCGCCTTCAGCGGGCTGAGCCTCGCCTACCACCATGTCCGCATCCAGATAATCTTCTGCAATCACATCCGAATCCGTGTCCAGACTGTCGATCTCCGTGACGGAGGATGCCACCAGGTCCGCCTCTGACAGATCCAGCAGGCCGTCAATATCGTCGATATTGTACTGTCCCGCCACCACATTATCGGTGATCACCCCGTCCGTATTGGTAACTTCCGCCGTCTTCCCATTGTCCGCCAGATATTCCTCGTCCAGATTGGTCCCCGCAAACTGCAGATATCCTGCAATAGCCAGCATAATGGCAAGCGCGGTAATCATTAGCTGATTTTTTTTGATTAGGTTTTTCACACTCTTTCTCCCTTTTCTATGCTCTCTTTTTTTACTAGTTCATTGTATGAGGGCTTATTCGGATATATTCACACCGTCATTCATTTTCACTACCTTTACTTTATGGGCCTCCACATCAAAAAGCGCCTGGACCACATCCGTTATGCTCTTGTTGATGTTACCGGTTCCGGCCCCTTGGGCCACCACCACCACACCCTCCACCCGGGGCAGCAAGGTCTTGACTACAAAAGGCTCATTGTTGCCGGAACTGTGGTACACGGTGTCCTCAGAACGGCTGATCTGATGGGATGTACGGTTTCCTCCCTGGCTGTCCTCCTCAGTGGTACTGCTGCTCTGGGTCTGCTGGTCCTTCTCCAGCACCAGTTCCTGCGTGGCATTCAGCGTGATCATTACCTGCACCGCTCCCACGCCGCTGATCTGGGAGAGAGTGTCTTCCAGCCTGCTTTCCAGATAGGCGGCGTATTCTTCCGCGCCGGAAAAGCCGCTGTCCGCCTGCATTATACTCTGAACCGCGCTCTCCTGGTTTCCCGCTGTCAGCCCGGTATCCGTCCGTTCGCCGGGGCTGCTTTTCTCCGTGGGCAAGGCAATCACCACCAGCAACACCCCTGCCAGCAACAGGATCAGCAGGTTATCCTTCTTCAGCCATTTCGCCATCCCTCTCTTGATCTTCTCTTCCATGTTCATCCTCCCTCTGTCCCATATCCTGTTGTCCGTCCTGGGGAACTCCGATGGTTACCGGGGCAATCTGAATGCGAATCTCCCCCGCCTCCTCCCGGCTGTTTTGCCCTGCCGTCTGGTTGTCCTGCCCTGCCGTCTGGCTGTCTTGCCCTGCCGTCTGGTTGTCCTGCTGCATAGGCTGCCAGTCCCATGCCTCCATCTGCGCCCTGATCTGTGTTGTCAGCAGCTGCTGACGGATTTGCTCCATCTGGTATTCCAAAAGCGCCGCCTCCCCCAATCCCTGCTCAAAGGAATTGCTGTAATACCCAATCCTCTCTTCCAGGCTCTGCCCCTCTTTTCCCGACAGCAGAGCCGCCACGGGACTCAAAAGCTGCACCAGGATCATGGCGCTGACCAGGAGCTTTAGATACTTTTCATAAGAACCCTTAGGCTTAAAATATATCAGCGCCTGGGCACAGATCATGAACACGCCCATCTGACGTATACCGTTAAGCAATCCTTCCCACATACACATTCTCCTATTTAAGTTCCGCATGTCCCCTCCCAACGCTCTTTCCCGGTGATGAATGTCCGGCCGCTTCAGGCGTCCTGACATCCATCAGCGCGTTGTCCGGGGACATGCTGTTGGACGGTCCTCAGACCCTAAGTTCCGCATGTCCCCTCCCAACGCTCTTTCCCGGTGATGAATGTCCGGCCGCTTCAGGCGTCCTGACATCCATCAGCGCGTTGTCCGGGGACATGCTGTTGGACGGTCCTCAGACCCTAAGTTCCGCATGTCCCCTCCCAACGCCCTTTCCCGGTGATGAATGTCCGGCCGCTTCAGGCGTCCTGATATTCATCAGCGCGTTGTCGCTACAACCCATGGTTGGTGGAGACTGCCACCATGGATATGCTGATCAGGAACAGCAGCAGCGCCGTGCCTGTGATTTTCAGCAGCAGCATACTGCCCTCCCCCACCTTGTTGGTACACGCCGTAATCCGCTTGTCGCTGATGATACCCATGACTGCAGCCGCCAGTTTCAGACAGCAGGCCGTCAGCAGTATCTGCAAAAGCGGAGCCAGGCACATACTCACCAGCAGGATCAGCAGTACCACGCCGATGCTGTTCTTGATCACCACCGCCGACCCGATCACCACGGAGGCCATACTGTCCGCAGCGCCGCCAATACCCGGGATCGCAGACACGATCTTCTGCAGTGTGGAGGTTTTCACTGTGTCGATAACCGGCGTTATCACCGACTGGAATACGCTGATGCCGGTCACCACGCCGATTATTGCCTTCAGCGCCGCCTTGATCCCCTTCTCCAGCAGTTCCATCAGCAGGGACAGCTTCTCCTCGATCCATATGCCGTTTACCACCGCCAGCAGCACGTAGCTGTATATGAAGGGCAGCAGCCCTCCCATCAGCAGCTGCTCCACCCCGTAGATCAACAGCAGCACCAGCTGGTAACTGGCCCCTGCGGTGGTGGTGCCGCTGGCCACCCCCACCGCCATCAGGTAAGTGGGCACCAGCAGACGGATAAACAGCAGAATATTTTCCATGGCCGTAGCCGCCACCTGAGCCGTCTGCCCAAAACTGGCCAGCAGCACGGCGGTCAACAGCAGGTACATAAAATAAAAGCTGATATCCGCTACCTGGTGCTTGTCAAAAATCTCCGTAAAATGACTCATCAGCGCCGAAACCATCCCCAGCATCACCAGCCAAAGCAGTACATTGCGCATACCCGCAAGCTGGCCCCCTATGTCCCCCAGCATGGCGTTCAATATATCCCGGAGCGCCCCCAGCACATCCCCCTGCATAATCTGGGCCAGCACCTGGCGCAGGGAAAATTCATTTCCCGGAAACAGATTGGCCAGTCCCTGCTGCAGCTGATCCAGCCCGTATTCCTCCCAGATCATATCAATCGATAATCCCTCCATGACTCTCCCCCTGCCTTAATGTTTTGGGTATTCCCGCGCTACACGCATGCTAACGCATAAAGGTCTGGATCTGCTCCATCACCGCCAACAAAATGGGCAGTCCCGCAAACATCACTGACAGCTTCCCCAGAATCTCAATCTGCTCCGCCACCGCCCCATATCCCGCGTCCTTGCATATCCCTGCGCTGAATTCACAGACATATGTCACCCCTGTTATTTTGAGAAGTATGGACAAATAACTCTGGCTGCTGCCCAAAAACTGCCGTATCAGCGTAAACTGTCCCAGGACGGCAGAAAACTGCCGCACCGCATACGCAAATATCATTATACTCATTACCAGCCCCATATAAATCCCATACTCCGGCCTGGCGGCCCGAAACTGCAGCGCCACCATGACCCCCAGGATTACCAATATGCCTATTTTGATAAGTTCGGACATGACCTCTCCCCCGTTATGTCAAATCAAACAAAGCCTGTATAGTGGTAAACAAGTCATAAATATAGGGCACGATCCAGGTCAGCACCAGGATCAGTCCCGCCAGACTAATTAGAAAAGCATGTTCCTCCCGGCCGCTATGTTTGAGCACCTGGCTCAATATGGTAACCAATATTCCCACTGCCGCAATTTTAAATATCAGACTCACACCCATGCCTTTCCTCTTTCCCGCATATCACAAGCCCGGCTTGCGATGCTTCTCTTCAAATATTCTCTCATCCCATTTTACAAAAGTATGATAATCAGAAGGAGGCCCCCCAGCGTTCCCAGCCCCACGGCCATGCGGCCCTTTTCCCGGCTCTCCGCCTCCAATCTGGCAATGCGCTCCCTGAGAAGTTCCTGCTGCCGCCGGATCAGCCGTACCCTCGCCTGGCCGTCACCGCTGCCCTGCTCCAATACACATTGCAGAAAAAGCTGCCTGTCCTGTTCTTTCAGCGGCAGTTCCCGCAGCGCCTCCCCCATGACCCTCTCATACACCTCTGTAAAGCTGTGCCCCCGGCCCTCTGCCATCTCCCGGTATACTCGGGTAAACGCCTGCCTGTAAGGTTCCTCCACCTGACCTGCCAACTGGCAGCAGCATTCCGGCAGAGTACTTTTCCCGTACTGTAAGAGACTAACCAGCAGTTCGATGATCCGATTCATGGCATGCAGGTGATACAGGCGCTGCCGCAAGTTCCAGGCATACCACAGCCCCAGCCCGCTGCAGCTTAGGCCAATCATGCTAAATCCCACCAGCCGGACCATCCCCTGCCACCTCCTCCCATGTGCCATCTATCTGCCTGCGGTGCAGCACCTGGCCTACCCTGCAGCGTCCCTGCCTGTCCCGCCGCAGCACCAACAGGCAGCTGAAGATCCCCTCCGACAGCAGCGCTCCCATGCCCGGTTTGCCCTGTACGTCCTGCATGTCCATGCCGTGTATGGTAGCCACCAGACTGACGCCGCAGGATGCCGCCATGCGCACCGCGCGGATCTCCTCTCCGCTGCCCAGTTCATCCACCGCCAGCACTGCCGGAGACATGCTGCGCAGCAGCATCATCATTCCCAGGGCTTTGGGGCAGGCATCCAGCACATCACTGCGGGGACCCAAGTCATTCTGAGGCTGTCCCATATAGCAGCCTGCGATCTCCGATCGCTCGTCCACCACGCCCACCGTCCGGGCGGGCCCATAGGCGCTGCCGCCGGAAATCTGCCTCACCAGATCCCGCAGCATGGTGGTCTTGCCGCACCCCGGCGGAGATACAATCAGCGTGTTGCGCATACTCCCCCTTCTATAGATATAGGGCAGTACCGGTGTGGCCGCTCCCAGAATCTGATGGGCAATCCTGATATTGATGGCTGAGATATGCTTAATGGTACGGATGCTGCCTGGACTTTCCTGCACCGCCTGTCCCACAATACCCACTCTGTGGCCGCCCTCAATGGTGATATAGCCCTGCCGCAGTTCGTCCTCATAGGCATACAGAGAATACTGGCACAGATGGCTGACAATCTCCGAGAGGGCCTGCCTGTCCGGGCGCCAAGCCTGATCCATATGCTCCGTATAAGCCCCGTCCTCCCTCAGGAAAACCTCCCTGCTGCCCTCCATCAAAATGGCCGGGCGAGAGGTCCGCAGTCTGATCTCGCTGACCTGCCGTGCCCTTCCTTCAGCCGTTTTAAAATATATCCTGTATGCCGCAGGAAAAATATCTGTCAGACTTGTGTTCATTTTCTGTTCCTCCCTATCTCAATATATGATGGGACAAGTGAGATATGCCTGTTTATTTTCCGGAAAAAAATCCCCTCCCCTGCCCTTGGTACAGTAGTCAAAAAGCGCCAAAAAAAGCATCCCATGATTCTCTCACGGAATGCTTTTCGAAAGTTCTGAAATTGAGTCAGTCTTTACTGCATGTTGACTGTATGGGTCAGACGGTACTGGCCGTTTGAATTTCTCTGGCAGAGGATCTGCACGTTACAGGAATTCCCTCCCAGACGGTTCATGGCCCTGATCAGAAAACTGTCTGATATATTGCCGTTATTGTATGCGGTCCATAATTCATCCCACAATTCGGCATCAATCTCCTTGACAAAACTGAAACTGCCCAGTCCATAGTTGATAATCTGCTGGCCGCAGTCTTTGTAATATGCCTCCAGTTCATCCGACACAGGTATAGAATTCGGGTCGCTGGTAGGCGTCGGGGTCGCCTTGGGCGAAGGGGACGGCGAGGGCGACGCGCCCGCCGGTTCCGGCTCCAGATTCCGATAGCTGGTGCCCTCACATGCCGGCAGCTTCTGTGCCAGGCTTCTGCGCACATGGGTAGTCTCGAAATCCTTATCCGTCTTGTTAAAATAGCGGTATGTGGGAGGCTGTGTGTCGTCCCATGTCAGATCTACATTGTAATATTCCCCGTAGAGATAGATGATGTTCCACGCATGGTTCTCCCCGGAATATCCCGTACAGTAATAGCAGGGGATTCCCAACTGATGCATCAGGTACTGGAACGCCCTGGCATAGCCTGCACAGACAGTCTTGCCGTTTACCAAGGCGCTGTAAGCGCTCTGGCTCATGGGCGCACCGCTCTGGTATTCCACCAACTCCAACAGCCTGTCGTGGATGTACTTCTCCACCTCATAATCATCGGGAAGGCTCCATGCCTGATACAATATCCTGTTCACCTGAGTCTCAAAGGTGGTCCTGAAATCTTCCATCTCTTCCTGCGTGACACTGAATTTTAATGTAATCTCTATGCATTTTCCGCTGCGGCTGTACTTACAGCTGTAACCTGTCTCCAGCCAGAACAGTTCGGGATGATCATTGTACACCGCCTCGAACACGGTTTTCAGAGCATTTACCGTGATGTCCTGGCAGGGCATAAAGGTTGCGTTCAGGGCATTGGCATTGGCATAAATCTGCCGGTAAATAGCCTGCCCTGTCTCGTCCAGCAAATAGTAGTAAGGATAGAAGAGAGGGTCAAAGTACAGCGCCGTGCCGGTCTCTCCCAGCGTCAGTTCTGTCTGCAGCTTATCAGCCTCTTCTTTACCCAGTTCCGTAGTATCATCCGTCACCGGAGTATATCCGGTCTTGTCTGCCAGATCCTTGGGTGCCTCCACTGAATCGCTGGAGGGAATCACATAATTGGACGCCGCGTCCGCCGCATTGCCGTTCTTCGACACATAAATATTGATCACCATTCCATTGGGATCAAAATCCGGAACGGGATTCGATGACGGGGTCTGAGAGGGCTGCGGGGTAGCCTTGGGCTCCCAGATCAGGGGACCGTCCATCTGGGGCGGCGCTATAGTGGGCTCCGGACTCTCCTGGGTCGGCTCTGTAGTGGGCTCCGGGCTCTCCTGGGGGGGCAGAATGCCCGGCTGGTTATCTCCGTCGCTCCCCGGCTGCTGCGGATCCGTCCTGTCAACCACATCCACTATCCCATTATCCCGGTTCTCCCCATACAAAATACTCGCCAGACGCTCTGTGGCCGTGGGAGAAAATGCCGCCCACACCACCAAGGCGCAGAGAAGAATCACCAATATACAAAATACATAAAATAATTTTTTGACCAGTTTCAGAACCGCCACCTCCTATTTTTTGTTCCGTAAGCGCCCTGCCAGTGCCATTCCCGGAAAGTAAGTTCTATTCGGACATTTACTGTTTTATGCTTTGCGGATTACACCAAAATCCTGCTTAATATTTCATCTTCCTCCAACAGGCGCTTGGCCGTCTCCCTGTAGGGCTCCTCATGCAGGTAAGTGTGCCTGTGGGGCTTGATGGAAGGTGCCATATCAATAGCTTGGGAGAAATCTTCTTTTTTCATACCCAAAGTCTCCACATATTTCCAAAAACCAGTGTCAGTAAATATCCTGTTGACCCGCACATGGCGGTGATCCTGGACCCTGGCCATCAGATAGGTGGCTATGCCCACCTGAACGCCATGGAGCTGTGGCTGTTCCAGCAGCTTATCCAGCGCGTGGGAAATCAAATGCTCACTGCCGCTGGTGGGCGCGCTGCTGCCCGCTATCTCGTTGGCGATGCCGCTCATGGCCAGGGAATCAAGCAATTCTTTTAAAAACAACTCTTCCTGAATGCTCTCAAAAGGCGTCCGCACAAAACTATTCACCGCCTTTTTGGCTATCATAACCGCAAAATCATTGATCTGGGTATAACCCGCCTGGGCTTCAAACAGCCAGTCGTACAGTGCGGTGATCTTGGATACCATATCGCCGATTCCCGAATAGATGAAGCGCTCCGGCGCCGTCCGAATCACTTCCGTGTCCACTATAATGCCATGGGCCAGTCTGGCGGGCACAGAAGTGCGCCTGCCCTCTACGATCAGGGAGGCGCTGGCGCTGGAAAAGCCGTCGCTGGAACTGGAGGTGGGTACGCTGATGAAGGGGAGATTGCGCAAAAATGCCGCATATTTTCCCGCATCGATCACCTTGCCCCCGCCGATAGCGATAATCGTCTGCACCTTGTTCGGCAGAGTGAACGCCATCTCCACAATATAGTCAATACACACGGTGTCAATCTCCCGGTATTCCAGCACCTCGATGCCTGCCTCCTTCAGGGAGTCCATGACCTTCATGCCGAACAAATCGATCAATCCGTTGCCAAAATAGATCACCGCATTTTTAAAATTTTCTTCCTTCAGATAGCTGCCGATATTATCCAGCGCTCCCTTTCCAACCTTCAAGATGGCTGGTATTGCAATACTCTTGCCTGTTGTCGCCATGTCGCCGCCTCTTCCCGCGCACTGCGTCCGCAATACTGCGTTTTGTAATGTAATCATTCTTATTAAACCATGCTCTAAAAAAGAGACATCTGCTCAAATTCATTCTGCTTTTCGGCATCCTTCTCGCCGATGGCCACCTTGCTGACCACATGGATCTCCAATGCCTGCCCGCACTGGCCGCAATGGCAGTATTCCCTGTCCCTGCCCACAATGTTCCTGCTGCCGCAGTTCGGGCATACAGCCAGATCCTCCCGCAGGCAGCCCACTATTATTTTATCCGCCATAATATCCTTCCTGCTAATATTTCTCACATCTGCCTAATACAGACGCTATATTTTCCTCACATGCACATTATAATCCCTGCCCGCTCAATAATCAAGTCTCACCACTCATTAATTTCTGCTTGATTTCTGCTCCATCGTGACAGCCGCCGAAAAAAGGCGCTTAAACAGCCCCCATTCCCGTTTTGAGAATGGGGGCTGCTTATATCCTACACGATCCGCTCCCGCATTGCGGCCTCAATGTCCTCGTCCGTGATCAGGGAATATACCCTAGCGCCGTATTTTTCCAGCATCCGCTCCTCGCCGGAGGGGGTGCCTGCAGGCATCTGGCTGCGGCGGTTGATAATGACAATCACCGCTGCCACCCGTATATCCGCCTGGCGTCGAAGCTGCTCCACCCTCTCCTCAACGGACGCGCCGGAGGTCATCACATCGTCCACGATTACCACCCGCTCTCCGTCCCGCAGGGTGTGGCCGCAGAGCATCCGTCCCCGGCTGTCCGCCACCCGCCTGTCATAGCAGTAGCTGCATGTTTTGCCGTACTTGGTGTACAAAGCCGTAGCCGCCGCCACCGCAAAGGCGATACCATGATAGGCCAGCCCCACCAGTGCGTCAAACTCCATATGATTCTCCCGGATACAGTCGGCGAAAACCTCCCCTATCCGGGCCAGCTGGGCGTTGGTGGAGAAGTTCTCCGTATTGATAAAGTAACTGGTCTCCCCTCCGTGCTTCAGGAGCACATCCCCCTTGACCAGAATCCGGTTTTTATCCATATAGCGGATCAACCGCTCCTTGTTGGTCATCACATCCAGCTTGTAGCCGAAAAGCTCATCGATTGTCACTCCGAAATATGCCGCCAGCGCCGGCATCATCATAATATCCGGCTGGGCCATCTCGTTCTCCCACTTGGATACCGCCTGGTAGGTCACGTTCAGCGCCCCCGCCAGTTCCTCCTGTGTCACGCCCCTGGCCCTGCGCAATTGTTTGATTGTCTGTCCTATGGTATTCATATGCTCCTCCTATCTAAGTACCGCATCTTCCCTGCCAGTACACTTTCCCGAGATCAACATCCGGCCGCTCCGACGTCCCGACATTATTCTGTGTACTTTTGGGGATATGCCGTTTTCAGGTTACGCAGATACGCGCGTCTCACTTTACCGGTATGTCTTTATGATAAACGGAAAAAAGGCCGGATGCAAGCACCCAGCCTTCGTGTTTTTCTCAACCATTGGTTGCGTATTGTTGTACTCTTTTTGAGAAGTGTTTTTGCTGCTTCACCGCTCTGTCTGCTCCGTCATAATTCCCCAACGGATTCCAAATTTATCAACAAAAACTACCCGACAGGAACTGTAAGGTGTAGCTTCTATTTGATATATTGTTGTACTTCCCTCCTTCATGATTTCATATGCCTTTTGTACCTCTTCTTTGGTATCATACATAATAGTGAGGAAGTTTGCGTAGCATGTCTGAAATTCAATATCCACATGGTCGCTCATAATGATTCTTTGATTATCCAATATTAGCTCAGAATGATATATATACTCTTTTTGATTCTCTCTAAGCAGCGGATTATATGCAGGGTCATTGGCTTCCCCATATGTGATCAGACAACTGATCTTTCCATTAAATGCCTTTTCATACATATGAATCGCTTCCCGGCAATTCCCTCCAAAACTGAGTGTAGGAACAATCTGCATGTTCGTCCTCCTTTCCATAAAGTTCGGATGATGCACATCCAAATACGTATTAATGCAGTAACATGAGCATAGCAGGTATATAATTCCGAAAGAGCGTTATTTTTCCGCCCATTTTTTGCACTGCCGGATCCTGGCCCCCGGCGGATTGTCGCCGTGCTCGGGATCACTGGAATAATCGGAGAGCATCCGGCAGGGAATCTCCGGACATTCCCCACAGTGTTCATATCCCTTTTCCTGACAGCATGCCGCCACGGGACATTCCCCGTGGAAGGGGCGGCCGTTGGTGGCAATACAGCCCCCGCAGCTGCATGTCTCCCTGTAGGAACAGCCTTCACATCTGAGTCCGCATCTGGTGTCTATCATGTTTCTTCTCCTCCTCGTCATGATTTCTAATCCTATTTTATACTGCTTAACAGTTAAAATTGGCGAGTAAACTGACTACATAACGCCAGCCATATACGTTTAACCAATGCAATACGGTAAATTCTGGCGTTATGTAGTATAACAGAGGAAACACGACATCAGTATGTCCTGTTAGGAAATGTTCCGCAAATTCGTTTTAACGCAGTTTCCGCGATATAAGAGGGCCGTGATCAACAACAGCACACCACAGAATGCCGCCCTGAAAATATCCCTATATCCCTCCGGCACTATAAACAATGCCGCCGCACACAGAAAGCTCAGCAGAAAACCACCCATCCCTCCCAGCAGGGCCGAGACGCTCTGCTTGACCACGCTTACCTCGCTCTCCCAATCCATAACGGGAAAGCGCAGATTAACGGCCAGACCATAAACGCAGGTAAAGAGTATTAAAACCGCCGGGACCAACAAAAGCCATACCCGTTCCATGCCGCCGGGCCTTAGCGCCAGAAGCAGAAGCACCTCCGCCAGAAGGTAAAACGGCATAATCAAAATCAGATTCATCAAAAGCTTGGCATCCAGGATGGACTTGGCCGAAAGCGGCAGGCTCTTCACAATCCACCAGTTTTTCCCCTCCATGGAGACGGAGGCGCAAACAGTGGGCATCATGCACATTACCCCTGCCAGCAGAAAGGGAACCAGAGAACACACATTCACCGGCAAAGGCAGCTTCCCTATGACAGAATCCAGATCCACAAAAAGCAGCGCCCCGGATATAATACAGCCCATGACCGGCCCTATGATCGTGTTGGTCACATACACGGATGAGGAAAAATACCGTTTAAACTCCCGGCTGCACAGGGCCCCCAGCACGGAGCCCTCCTTCATATCGCCCATCTCATAATCATGCCGGGCCAGGCTGCCGTAAAGACTTCGGATGATCTTGTGAAAACTGTAGGAGATGCCTGCCGCCACCAGGGCAAAGACTGCCAGGGAGAGCATGGCGCACCCCAGGCTCCGCGCCCAGTCTCCCCTGACCAGCGCCATGCCCAGCCAGACCGCCGGAGGATATATTTTTCCCAACACTCCCAATAGGGTATCCGACAATTCCCTGAACATTTCCGGTCCCACACTCTCATCCATGGCGGAAAGCCGTGAAACGCCATACAAAATTGCCAGCGTGGCAGCCACGGACAGACCGGATACCGCCAGACTTTTATGCCGCATTCGGGAAGAGAGTCCTGTGACCAAAGCCCCCACCAGGGCAGCCCCCGCCATGGGCAGAAAGGGAACAGCCCCTATTGCCGTAAGCGCCGCAAAATAAAAGAGCAATCCGGGCCGGACAGCCCAGGCGTATACGCCAAGCCCCGGCAGCAGCGCCGCCAGCGTGAACAACAGATTCTCCACATACATGCGGACAAAGCGGCCCCAGATCACTGCGGTCTGAGACAGCGGCAGGGAACAGAGGCTCTCATACCCGTCCCTTCTATAGATTACGCTCCCCGCTTTGAGCAGGCCAAAGAAAAAAATAATCAGGCTGGCCACGGCAATGAGATAAACCGGGATCACCGCCTCCAATCCCAGCCGGACCAGACCGTAGGAAAGGCCTCCCATGTAGAATACAAGCAGGACAGACAACACTGCCACCAGCGCCAGCATGGCCCCGGCCCTTCTCTTCACTTTCCCGTCCCAGGAAAACCGCAGCACATTGAGACCAAAAATGTTGCATAACTCCAGCTTTGCCAGAATCCCTATCTGCGTCAACACACCCATCGTCATACCCTCCCTATGCCGGACGTCACAGGATTTCCTGGGATATACAGTCCCGCTGTCCTGTCACTTCCATGAAAATAGACTCCAGGGACTCTCCCTCCGCCAGTACTTTCTCCATATCGCCGGAAGTAACCAATCTCCCATCCTTGATAATCGCCACCCTGTTGCACAACCGCTCCGCCACATCCAGCACATGAGTGGAAAAAAAGATGGCGCCCCCATCCCCGCAGAATCTGTGCATGATATCCTTCAGAATCACGGAGGCTTTGGGATCCAGTCCCACAAATGGCTCGTCCAGAATCAACAGACTGGGACCATGTACCAACGCGGAAATAATCGCCAGTTTCTGCTTCATACCGTGGGAATAAGTGGAGACCAGATCCCCCAGGGACGAAGTAATCTCAAAGGCATCTCCATATTTTCCAATGCGCTCTTTGCGCAGGTCTGCCGAAACCTGAAATATGTCGGCAATAAAATTCAGATACTGGATGCCTGTCAAATATTCGTATATATCCGGGTTGTCCGGAATATAGGCAAGCATTCGCTTACATTCTATGGAATCCTCTAAAATATCCCGGCCGCCAACCCGAATGGTCCCGGCGTCAAAATCCTGGATTCCGGCGACACATTTCAGCGTGGTGGTCTTGCCCGCCCCATTGTGCCCGATAAAGGCGAAGATGTCCCCCGGCCTGATGTGCAGGCTCAGATCCGTGATCCCCTTGTCACTTCCCTTATAGTGCTTTGTCAAATGTTCTATTGTCAGCATATTACCCCTTTCCCGCGCCAGGAGAGTTTGACCCTGCCAAACTCCGGCTGCGCCTGCATGATTACGTCAATCGGTATCCGAGAATATCAACCGCCTGACAGGCGGCGATACAGCTCCTGAAATGCCCTCATTTCTTTCAGCGTCTCGAAGGCCGGGCGCTTCAGCGCTTCCAGCACATTTTGCCTGATAAAAGCCCTGTCCCGCGGCGCCATACTGCCCAGCGGCAGCTGCCCGATCCACTCCTCTATCCGATCAAAATATCTGTCCCCGTGGAGCAGGATTTCCTCCTGATCCAGGAGTATGCCTACACATCGCTCAAAGCCCCTCAACATATCCAGCGCCCCTTCTTTCTCATCAGCCAAAACCTGTGCCAAAGCTGCCTGATAATAGTACTGCGCCGTAAGATTGGGATGCAGTTCCTCCAGCCCAAATGCCTGTATCACCTTCTGCGCACGGTCCATGATCTCCCGGGTTCTTTCGGGTTCCGTCTCATACAGGGCCAACAGCGAAACGGCATCCCCCACCAGATCCAGCAAATCCATATATTGCTGGATCTGAACATGAATCTTTGCCTTTTCAGGCTCACCCGTCATACAGTATGCCTGCGCCAGCACTGCCCCGCTTTGTCCCTGGATATACCTGCTCTGCAGAATGGGTTCCAGAGTCTCAATGGTTTCCCGGGCACGGCCCTGCCGCAAACTCAGTATGGCTTTCAAAGACACCGCCTCTGTGCATACTCCCACATCCTTGCAGTTTTGCAGAACCCGGTCACACAGCACATCCGCCTCTCTCAACATTCTCTCTCTTTCTTCCCCGTCCTGCGCCAGCATAAAGTGGTTTAAATACAGCATACAGACCTGTACCAAAAACGGATAGCAGGAATAATAACGGCGCACCAAAGAACGCACTCTCTCCATTACCTCCAAAAAGGGCTGACTGGCAAAATCCTCACATAACTCCCTGTATAGACATCGGATCTGTTCCCACGACAGCCATGCCTCATAGCCCACCAGTTCGTCTATGGTCACTTCAAACAGACCGGCCAGCCGAGGCAGCAGCAGAATATCCGGCATGGTCTGCCTGTTCTCCCACTTGGAAACCGCCGCCTTGGTCACACCCAGATAATCCGCCAGTTCCTCCTGGGTAATCTGTCGTCTCCGCCGCAGACGGGCTATATTGTCCGCCAGATTAATGATATCCATTTTGTTCCTTCCCGTCCTCTCTTATAGGGACGAATGTAATGATTTTTTAGTAATCGTCTGTATATATTATAGGATGAAAAAAGCATTTACACAATGGAGCGTCCCTATACTTCAAGATACAAAATCAACCAGCAGGAAACCTTGCCTGCCTATTCAGCATCCATTGACAGCCCCCCACCGACCTATTCAAAATCCACCGTATACCTGCCGCCCTCCCGCCGGGTGATGACCAGGGGCTGCAGTCCGTATTCCGTAATTCGATAGCCCCTGTCCGTGAGGGAGATGGTGAACTCTGCCATGCCTCCCTTCACGCAGGTCTCCTCCCTCTGGGCGCTGATGAAATTTCCGATGGAGTAGTAGACCAGCATCTCATGCCCCTGTTCATCCCTGAGTACCTCACAGGGCTGGAGCACATGGGGATGGGTGCCCACCACCACGTCCACCCCGCTTTCCAAAAACAGTTGTGCCCACTTTTGCTGGTACGCATCCGTCTGCTCCGCATATTCCGTTCCCCAGTGGGCGAATACAATCACAAAATCCGCCTCCTCCCTGGCTTTTTCTATATCCTCCCGGACCTTCTCCTCATCCTCAAGCAAGTGAACCATATGTGGATACTCCGGAGGCGCCTGTATTCCGTTTGTGCCGTAGGTATAGTTCAGCATCGCCATGCGGATGCCGTTCCTTTTTATGACCGTATAGGGAGTATCCCCTTTCTCCTCTTTTGCCTGTATCCCGAGGCAGATTACACCCTGCTCCTCCAAAAATGCCTTAGTATAATCTATACCCGCCGCCCCTCTGTCAAGGACATGATTGGTGGCGCATGTCACCACATCAAATCCGGCGTCTGCCAGCGCCTGCCCTACCTGGACGGGAGTCCCGAATCTCGGATAGCCGCCATACAGGGCGGGATTGTCGGTAAAGGGCGTTTCCTGATTGATCACAGCCACATCACTTCGGGCAATCACATCCCGAAAATTGTCATACAAAAAAGCAAAGGACCCCTCCTGGTTCAGACCATATCTGTAGATCGGCTCATGGATCAGGTTGTCCCCAAAAACCACAAAGGAAACCTCTGTCTCTTCCCGGGTGAATCCCCAGAAGTCCCAGGTCCAGCAGCTGATCTTGCCCTCCGGGTCGGTCAGCCACAGGTGATTGGTCTGTTCTGACTGCCCCGACGTCCTATCCTCTCCGCTGCCCGCGGTCATATACGCCACATCCAGCCCGATGTAGGAGGACATCCACTTGGGCCGGACTTCCCCCTCCCCATACTCATAGACAAAAATATGCTGGGACCATTCTTTTTCGTCCTCCTCCACCCAGAAGGGTTTGTGACGGCCGTACCGCCCTTTTTTCCAACAGAGCAATATCAGTTCGTCCTCGGAATCCTTATCGATATCCCAGGATAACGCCTCCTGGACTTTCACTCCCTCCGGAGAAGTCCATATGACGGCATCATCCCGCAGAACCCTTACCGTCTTTTTATCCAGAGATATTTCATATTCCCCGCAGCGGCTGTAATAAGTTCCGCTTTCCCATTCCACCCAACGGGGCAGGAACGCCAGGTTTCTTCCCACAAGACAGATAATGGCGCTGGCAACTGCCACCGCCATTATCCCGATAATAAATTTTTTCATTCCTTGCTCCTGCATAGCGCGGGCCTTGCCTGCGCTCCAAGCTTATTCCCACTCATACCTGAATCGGTAGCTTTCGGTCCACTCCGGCTTTGGGATGACCTTCTCATAGTTATAGTTGCCTTCCTCGTCCGCCTGCAGCCCCATCATCTGCCGCCACTTGGAATCCGTCAGGCGATCTTCCGTGGGCCATGCAAACTGGTAGAAGTCATATACACTCCCCTTCGCAATTTTCAGCTTGCCGTCTACCTTGACCACTACATAAATCACGGACGGGTTACCCGTGGCCGCCTCCAGCACCACCCCATTGGGGTCGGTGGCGATATCCACCACCACAGCCGCCGGAAATTCTTTGCCGGATATTCCCTCGGTCCCTTCTTCCCCCTTGATGGTGTCATACCAGAAATGTTCTATATATCCGCCATAGCATTCAATGAACTCATACTCCTCATCGGTCAGGTTTTCCTCCTGCAGTTCTTTTTGGGAGATCACCCGCAGCTGCTCTGCTATCTGGGACAGGCGTGATAGATTTTCCTGATCATCCTCCCCCAGCATCCCGTATTTCTCCAGGCCCTGGGCCGTCATGTCGGTCAGTCTGGCGAATCTGGCGTAAATCACCGGCTCGGGTTCCACATAGCCCCTGTAATCCGGTTCGCCATAGTCCCCGCCCATCTCAGCAATCACCTGTTTGGAGTAAAGAATCGTATCATGCTTCAGTTCTGTAAAACTGCCTGCAAAGCATTCCAAATCCTTCTTGCGCCACTCTTCGCTCTGCATGAACGTGGGATATCCCTCCCCCTTATCATCCAGCAGCGGACGAAGGGTATTCAGCCAGTTCGCATACAGACTCGACGTCCACAGCGTGGTATCTTCCCGCCCCAGGCCCTCCCTGAGCCAATCCATATTTTCCGCGTACCCTTCATAACCCAGAACGCCATTCTCCGTCAGGATGTCCAGCGCAGTCTCACTTCCCAGCGCCGCCGGCACGTCCAGCACATCCGGGAGCATCCTCCTGTCTCCTACGCTGTTTGCACCTACGTTTTGATAGACCAGCTTCTGCATGATGGCGGCGTCAATGGTAAAGCGCTGTCCCAGGAACCGAAAGCCCGGTATCACGTTCTCCTCGCCGTCCCTGACGGGAATCGAATTGATCTGGGGCACGGGGAGGGAAGCCGTCACCTGACGAAAACGTTCAAATGCCTCCTGGTTCTCCACCAGGTCCTCCAGCGCGGCATGCTCGCCATATACCTGGCAGATCACCGGCATATACTCGCACACGCCCAGATCATCACTGGCCCCCGCAAAAAAGGAAGTCACAGCGTAGATGCCCTCCCACAGGCTATAGCTTTCCGTGTCCCCGGCAAGCGCCATGGATATCAGGAGGGCGCTTCTGTCCAGATCCTCGCTCTCCTGGGAAAAGTGAATCCTGCCATACCACATCATCGCCTGGAAATACTGTTCCAGCTTCCTGTCGCCCTCATAATAGCCCCTTGGCACATATTGTGTATAATCTTCATATCCGCCGGTGATCTGGGAGGTATAGATGCCATCGGCATGGGAGATATTTTCAAGTTCATAACGGACAATCTCCTCCACTTCCTTCTCTATCACCGCATCGTCATCCAGCAGCCTGGTCCCCACCGTAAAAAAAGCCAGGTTGCGCCTTGCCGCATTTTCCCACTCCGTGTCCATTAATTGCCAATACTGATCGGCGCTGCTCTCCAGCATCCGGCTGCTGAGTTGTGAGAGACTGTCCATCAGATATTCTTTCTCAACGTTTTTGAGCAGATGGCTGAAATACAGATGATAGGTGTGCATTAGGGAGTCCACTGTCACAAAGCTCGGCATAAGCGTGTAGCGATTTTGCTCGTATATCTCAAAAAACTCGCCGCCTGCGCTCCCGCTTACCACAAAGCCATTTTGTGCCAGCTTCTCCGCCATCCCATCCTCCAGATAGAACTGCCACAGATTATCCACATTGCTCAAGTCCGGCATGACGGTATAGGGCTCCACACATGGCGCCACACTGTTTTCGTCCCCGGTTTCCACATTCCCGGCCAGGGACGGCCTGGGGCAGACCGCGAAGGTATCCCTCACTTCCAGGGACTCCATGGCTTCTATATCCTGCTCTTCACTTATGTTTACCGGCGTATCCTCGCTTTGGCTGGACAAATTGCCCTCGCCGCCTCCGGTCGGCTGGCCGGGCGCGGCACATGCTGTCATAAGCACCATAGCCGACACTAACAGCACCGTCACCCCTTTTCCCCTTCTCTTCATAAATACTCCTATCTGTCCGCTTCAGCGGACTCTCGCAGCAGACAATCCTCCACACAGATTTGTCGAATATTTAGGTATATTATATAATAGCACCTCCGCTAATGCAAGCAGAGATGCTATCTATGTGCTAAACCTTGATGCTGTGCGCTTTTGCGTACTTTTTATTCAGGGAAATTATACTACATAACGCCAGAATTTACCGTACTGCATAGGTTAAACGTATATGGCTGGCGTTGTGTAGTCAGGTTACTCGGAAATTTTAACTGTTAGGCAGTATAAATACGGAGCCATGCTCAGGCAATGCTCCGGCTATGCTCACTATACTGTATAATCGAATCTGCCGCCATGGACAGCCTGCTCCCGAACGGGCACTCTGGACCAGTCCACGTTCTGGATATTCTGCAATAACTCCTCCACAGTGGAACCAGTGACATGCACCCTCTGCACGGTGTCAACCGTACCGTCCCCGGAGGTCAGCTTTTCAGCTGCCAAACGCTCGGCCTCTTTCTTCTCCTCTGCTCTTTGTTCCGCCTTGGTCTCCGCCGTCTTTTTGGCCGCCGCTTTCTGGTCGGCTTTCTTCTTCTCGGCTTTCTTGGCAAGCCGGGTCTCGAACTCCTTCTGGGCCTTTATCCTATTAGTCGTCTGCTTTGAATGAAGATTGCTGTTGGCCTTCTCAATGTCGGCGAAAAATTCCTTCACCCCATACGGATCAATGGCCACACCCAGATGCAGCACATCCCCTTCCTCCAACTGAACCTTATCCTTCATATCCTTCAGCTGTTCCACAGCCTCATCCAGTTGATCGGTGTACTGCTTGCGCACTTCAGAATCATTGGCCATCTCCTCCAGTTCGTCCGGATCAAGAAGGACCCCGAACTCCTTGGTGCTTCTGGCCAGATAGGATGATGCCTCCTCTGACGACCCATACTTAGCAACAATAAAATCCATATCCTTGTACTGCTTCTGGAGATCCTTAAGCAATGCCTTGGCGGCGTCACTGAGTTCATTGGCGCCGGTCTTCTTGGTTTTTCCAGCATTCTGGGCGCTGCCTGTTTTGTTCGTCTTGGCCTCGTCTTTTTTCTTCTGGACGGCGCTGCTCATATAACTGGCCTGCTGATAAGCGCCGTAGCCACTTACTTTGCTCATACTTCCTCTTTTCTGCGCCGCTTTGGTCTCCAAGCTTGCGGATGCGGCGCCGACACAAACTCAGGGAGAAGCATTTCATTCTCCTGCACTCCGTTGCAATTTATCGTAAATCCATTTACGATCATTAATAATGTCAGTGCTGCCCGGTGGGCTTTTCTTTTTTCTGCTGCCGCTTCTGAGCCTTCTCCACAGCGCTCTTGATTGTTTCTGATACCATAAACATAACTGCATCCCTGCTTTCCGCTGACTGGCATCCGTGCCCGCCACTACACTGTATCTAATATATCGGCTGTTTTGTAGGAAAATTTACCATATGGTAAGAGATTACATGGTCGTTTGATGCTTTTTGCAAGCAGACGCTCCCTTATTTTGCATCCCACAGGCTCATCTGCTCTCCCGCCTGCTTGTCCTCATATGTATGCAAATACTCAAAAATCTTCCCGTTGTCGTGGACGATGCCGTTCCCGCCGCACTTCTGATGGAACAGTCTCTTAAGCTCCCTGCTGCGGGGGCTGGACACCTCATATTGGTTCCCGTACCGCCGGATATACTTCTCCTTCAGACCGGGAAACAGGCGATCCAACTGGCTGTAAAAATACTCCCTGTTCCCCTCCCGCAGAGTAAGCCCCATGCCAAAGCAGATCACACCATAGACCCTCGCCTCTATACACATATCCAGAATACCGTTGATATTATCCTCTGTGTCATTGATAAAGGGCAAAATCGGGGAGAGCCATACCACCGTGGGTATTCCCGCATCCCGCATTTTTTTCAGCACCGCAAAACGTTCCCCTGTGGTACATACATTCGGCTCCAGCTTTTTACATAACTCCTCGTCGGCGGTGGTCAGGGTCATCTGCACCACGCATTTGGACCGCCGGTTGATTTTTTGCAGCAACTCCATATCCCGCAGGATGCGATCCGATTTTGTCTGCACCGTAACGCCGAATCCATACTGTTCTATAAGAGCCAGAGCCTTCTGCATATTGCCCAGTTCCATCTCCAGAGGAATATAGGGATCTGTCATGGCCCCTGTACCGATCATGCACTTTTTCCGCTTGCGCCGCAGAGCGTCCCCCAGCAGTTCTATGGCGTTTTCTTTTATCTCTATGTCCTCAAAATCGTGATGCATCTGGTAGCATCTGCTCCTGGAATCGCAGTAAATGCATCCGTGGGAACAGCCCCGGTACAGGTTCATCCCGTTCTGGGCTGAAAGTATCCCTTTTGCTTTCACATAATGCATGGCTATCTCCTATATAAAGTTACGCGTCCGCCCTGTTCTTCTCATAAATCTCTCTGGCCTGGGCCGCTAAGACCTCTCTCAAATAAACCGGGCTGATCACCTCGACCTGCGCCCCAAAGGAGAGCAGGAAACCGGTCAGCCACCCATCCTGCGGCATATAAGCCGTCACCAGCATCTCTCCGTTTTCCTGCTCCTGTATATGATTCAAATCAAATTCATCGTAAACGCGGTAGGCAACCTCCCTGGAAAAACGAAGCACGATGGGAGTCTGGTCCTGCTCCGGCGTTTTCTCTTCCTCCAAAGGTTCCGGCCAGGAAACAGGTATAAACTCTTCCTCCAAAAGCTCCCATCTTATAATACGGTTCAGTTTAAAAAGCCGGAAATCCTTCTTCTCCGCGCAATAAGCCTTTACATACCAGGCCCTTGACTTGTACAGTAGCTTCAGCGGATGGATTTTCCTGCTGCTCTCCGCCGTGTACGCGCCCACATAGCTGATCTGCACACATCGGTGACAAACCACCGCCTTCTTCAGATCCTCAAATTTATTATTGTCTTGAGCAACTTCGCCCCATCTGGAGAAATCCACTTCATACCAGTTGTCAGAGGGAAGCCGGAAAAGCGCGGACAATTTGTCCAAAGTAGCTTTGTCGCAGGTGTTTCCGGCTGCCGACAGGCTCTGCAATGCCGCCAGAATGTCCTGCCGCTCCTTCTCCGACAGGATCGTTCTGTCCAGAACATAATTGTCAAGCAGCGATATCCCGCCGTTTCTTCCCGTCTCTGCATAGACCGGGATTCCGGCCCCGCTCAGAGCGTCAATATCCCGGTAGATGGTTCTGACCGACACCTCAAATTCCCTGGCCAATTCCGCGGCGGTCACCTGCCCCCTATTCAATAGAAAGTAAACAATCCTAAACAATCTGCTCTCCTGCATGAATGGCTTCTCCTCCGCTGTCCGCTCTCGTCTATTCGGCCTGCTTGCAGTTCTTTCTATGAGCTTTCAGCTTCTTGATGGCCCAGTCATAATGGCTGGACAGATTGGATGTAAAGTAAGAACCCAGCACACTGCTGCCAACCCACGGGTACACGCCCTTTTCAAACAGTTCCCGTTCTGTAAAAGTCCCCGCCAGTGCCAGCACTTCCCTGTGGGACTGCTCCAACATCGCTTTCGCCTCGTCCAGAGTGGTATTCTGGTGCTTTTTCCAGAATTCCATGTTCATGTTCCCATAGGTCTTCCAGTTATAGGGCTCGGGCAGAAGGGGGCTGTTCTCGCCTTTCCTGTTCGCCGCCACCCAGTCCAGCACCAGACGGTGCCACTCATAGAGATGAACCAGAATATCCCGCAGGTTCTTGTCACGCCCCCAATGGGCCTGCGTCTTGGATTTCATCTTTGTGAAGTCAAAGGCGGTATCCAGTTCTCTCTCTGTCATCGAAGAGATCAGTTTATTCAGCTCCTCGTATTTCTCCGTTGCCGCCTGGATCAGTTCTGCTTTTGTTGTCGGTCTTCCCATGTCATTCTCTCCTGTTCTGAATTGTTTTTAAGTTCGGCCCTTTTACATCCAAACTTGCCCTAATCATAACACAGAAAGCCTGACATCATATGTCATATTTTCTATTCCTTTATAAATCTTTTATCTGCTGCAGGAACTCCGGCTTCGTCAGATACATATCGTTCCACTTTCATCTGTAAATCATATTTCTCCCGGAGTCTGGCAATTTGTGCCATCATAGGTGAAGCATGATGAACATCTATGGAATGCTGGTCTTTCCAACTATCAATCAGAAGCACTGTTTCCCCGTCGTCCATGGGGAAGAAATATTCGTATCTGATATTCCCCTCCTGCGCACGAATGTCGTTGAGAACTCCACTTGTAACCATCTCTTCAACAAATCTTCTTGCGTTTCCATTTTTCCCACAATAATAGATATTAATTGTAATAGCCATTTTTTCCACATCCATTCTACTAGAATTTTTCGTCCTCTGCCACAATTATCAATAAATCAGCCTATGATTTCAAGAGCAGTTTTTTCACTGTGATACCTCCCAAACCCTTGATCATTCATCCCGATTTTATCACATATATCCGCCTGACTCAAGCGTTGTTAGCGCCCCTTGGTCAATCCTTGGTAAATCCATTGACAAGGACATACCCTTTGCGATAAGATTATTCAATAAACAGTTCAGAAACAATACCAAAAAAGCCATGTGGGAAAATCCCGATGCAATGACTGCTTAGGCAAAACCCCAGATATAGAGAAAAGGGAATACATGAAAACATTAATTTTCAACGGTTCGCCGCGGATCGGTGGCGATACAGAAAGCCTGATCGACATCGTAAGAGAAACCCTTCCCGGTGAACACAAGATACTGAATGCTTACCGGTGTAATATTTCACCCTGTATGGATTGCAGATATTGTTGGGAAAATCAAGGATGCTCCATCCAGGACGAGATGCGGGAAGTATATGACTATATCCAGGCATGCGACAATATCCTGATCGCCTCCCCCATCTATTTTTCGGAGCTGACAGGCAGGCTGTTGGATGTGGGAAGCAGACTGCAGACCTATTTCTGCGCCAGATTTTTCAGAGATGAGGAACCCGTTCCAAAACCCAAAAAAGGAGCTGTCATTCTGATCGGCGGAGGAGACGGTCATATGGATAAGGCATACGGAACGGCCTGCACCCTTTTACACCACATGAATTGTCACACTATCCATGAGGCCGTATTTTCACACAATACAAACAAAAGGCCCGCCAAGAATGACGGGCAGGCGCTTTTGGGGATACAGAACATTGTGGATTTCTTTGTCAATTTATCCCCAAAAACGACGTGATCCAGCTGCCAGAAATAAAAGCCCGTTCTACTCCCCAGCCAGCAGAGCGCTGGGCTGGATCTTTCGAATCCGAAGAGACAGCAGACAGGCAATTCCAAAAGCCAGCGCTGCCAGCCCGGCCCCCGCTGCCGTAATGAAGCCCGCCGGCACGGTAAAGGTACATTTCACAATGCCGATGCCGCTAAGAAACAGCGCCATAAGCGGATTGATAATCAAGCCGCACGCCGCCAGCCCCACGGCAACGGACAAAATCACGGCGGGCATGAAACTCAGGGCCGTCTGCAAGATCAGCTGGCCGGTGGTAAATCCCAGGGCCTTCATTATTCCATAATCGCGCTTTTTGCGGCTTAATCTGGTCCTCACCAACAGGTAGAGTACAAACGCTATTATCACTACACCCAGCAGCAGGATGGCGCACACAATAACCGTCAGCAGCGTTACATAAACCGATGCCGTTCCTGAAATGATGGACTGGATATCTATGGTCGCGTTGATATCGCCGGCAAACTGCTCTTTTACTCTCTCATGAAATGTCTCCAGGTCCACGCCCTCCCCAAGATTGATGTAAAAGCTCAGGTTCTGCAAGTCCCCCATTTTCTCGTACCCCTCCCTCGTAAGCAGGCAGTCCTTGCCCAGATTGTTGGTCATCTGGGTAAATCCGGTGATGAGATAGTTCTCCTCCCTCTCTCCCACCGTCAGCGTGATCTCATCCCCGATTTTCAGATCCTTTTCTCTGGCATATTTTGCCGCTATGGCCATCTCATTGTCATATCTGGGGAAACGTCCCTCAATACAGACATCCTGATTGTTCACTTTGGCAAAGTCATCGCAAAGCGTTGCCATCAGTTCCACTCCGCCCACATGGCGCACATTCATCATACTGTAGAGATAGATCTTCTCCACATCCGCGTCCGCTGCCATTTCCTGCAGAAAATCCTCCTCGACCCCCACATTAACATTTATGCAGGAATCCGCTATTTCGCCTACTACCATATACAGAAAAGGCTTTATGTCCACAATCATATTCTCTATCATCAGCCCCGAGAATACCACCATCAGCGACAGCACCAGCATAGTAGCGCATACGGTCACATTCTGTCGAAACCCGGACAGCGTACTTTTCAAGGCCAACGCCAGTTGCAGGGGCATTCCGGTTTTCTCCAGCGGCACATGATTTTTCTGAAAATTATGGGTCTGTATGCCCTGCCTCAGCGCAAGAATGGGATCAATCTTTTTGATCCTGCGGGATGCCAGCCACACCGTAAGGGCCACCGCCGCTCCCAGTATCACCAATGTGAACAGACAGGGCAAAGGCAGAAATCCCACCCCATAAGGAATGCCCGTCTGAGAGATCATCATGGCATTGAGGAACGGAAACAGTATGTATGACAGTCCTATACCCAGTGCCGCCACAAGCAGGGATATTCCCAAAAACTGAAGCAAAAGACTGCGGACCAGCTGCCCGCTGGTATACCCCACCGCCTTGAGCGCACCCAGATTCTTCATGTTCTCCTGTATATAGTTTACAATATTGGACGCAATGACCACCAGAACAATAATTAGTATAATAAATGCCATAGCGCTGATAATCCCCGAACAGATCATCTGGGAAATATAGCGGGAGGTTGTAACCAGCGTATAGGAGTTGCTGGAAACCCTGGCTCCAGGAAACATTGCGGTCACTTTACTTTTCAGCGCCGCCTCAAAATCCTCGCTCTCAGATTTGTCCGCGATCCGGACGGAAAGCAGGGTGCTCCTGAGCGCATACCCTTTTTCTTCCAGCGCCTGATACTGATCCTGTGTCAGGAGCAGTTCACACAGAACACAGTTGTGGGAACCGGCCATGACACTGTTGAAAAAACCACATATTGTAAACTTTGCCGTATTGCTGCCAATCTTTAGTTCAATGGTCTTTCCAATGTCAATATCCCCCGTCTTATAGAGTATGGGCAGGTAAACGCCGCTGTTTTCGCCGCCCTCTTCCACGATTTCCACTTTGCCTATATCCCGGGAGAGCGCCGCCTCCTTTTCCAGTATTACTAATTCCGTATTCGCCTCGCCGCCATTGTAGGCAAAGCTTCCCACCATGCTCAGGCAATCCCCCATATAATATTCTGTGGTACGCGGCTCTTCCTCCAGGGTGCGGGTTAGGAAGGGACGCACCTCATCGGGATCGCCATCCATCACCAAAGTCACATGCTCCGCATGGAGCCTGTCGTGACAGCGGTCAAAATTCTGTTTGTAGTCCATGGATAACATCAGCCACATATTCAGCATGGCCGCCGCCAACAGGAGCAGCGCCGCGATAGCGCTGGTCTGTCCCTTGGCCCGGCGCAGGTTGGATCGCACTAAAAGAAATGTTCTGTACATACTACCACCCCATTTCCGCCAGAAATGCCGAGAGCTTTTCATGCCTCCCCGCATCGCCTGCAACATATTTGCCCAGATTACACTCCCCCAAGATGACGCCGTCCTTCAGATACAGGATGCGGCTGCCCCGGCGTGCCGAACGCATATCGTGGGTAACCATCACCACACTCTGCCCTCGCTGGTTAAAGGCTGTCAGCGTATCCAGCACATGCAGTCCCGTCTGGGAGTTCAGCGCCCCGGTGGGTTCATCCGCATAGAGGATCTCCGGAGAGTTGATCAGCCCGCGGACAATCCCCACCCGCTGGGCCTCGCCGCCGGATATCTGCGTGGGAAACTTCCTCTGGGTCTCCGGAGAGATATCCACCGCCTGAAACAGTTCCCTGGCACGATCTGCCAACACTTTTTTATCCCTGCCCACCAGCAGCCCCGCCGCCAGCACATTGTCCATGACGGACATGCCGTCAATGAGATAAATCTGCTGGAACACAAACCCGCAGTGTCTGCGCCGGAAAACTGCCAGTTCATCCGGGCTTAAATCCGATATCACCTGGCCGCCAAAAGTGATCTTGCCCAGCGTGGGTGTATCCATACCCGACAGGGCGTACAGCAGCGTGGACTTGCCTGCGCCGCTGGCCCCCATGATAACGGTGAAATCTCCCTCGTAAAGCTCCAAGTCTATGTTTTTCAGAACGTGCTGCATCGCCCCGCCGCTGGAAAAGGACTTGCTCAGGCTTTCGGTTTTTAAAAGTACTTTTTTCATTGCCTAACCTCCTCGATCTATTCGACCCACAATTTACATGTTCCATTCTATATTTCCAATTCTTAAATGTCTTTAGGCAATTCTTAAATACTTCTTAAATCCGGGTAGAGATGCCTCTGTTCCAGGGGCTGTTGCTTTTCCCGACTATGTGGACCATAAAAACAGCATCCCGCTTATACCAGTTCTGCCGCCTCGGTCAAAACGCAGGCCGCGCCGCTCAGCGGAATCACCACACTGACCCGCAGCCCTCCGGTTCCGTTCTCCACGGCCAGCTCCCCCTGCATCTCTCTCATGAAATAATCCGAAATAAACAGTCCCAGCCCCGCGCCCTCCCTGTCCCCGGCGTTGCTCCCCCGCCTGAATTTCTCTTTCAGCAAGGGAAGCTCCTCCTTGGGCACACCGCCGCCAAAGTCCTCTATTGTCAACACCAGACGGCGGTTTTCTTTCGCTGCGGTGACAACAATTTCTGTGCCGGCATACTTGTAGGAGTTGGCAAAAATATTGTCCAGCACCTGCTGCAGTCGGAGTTTGTCCGCATGGAGCAGACAGGGAGGTATCTCCGAAAACGAGGCACGGTGCAGATAATCGGCATTTTCCAGCAACTCAGCCAGCACACTGCTGTCCAAATCCGCCGGGTTCACGGAGAGCTGCTGCAGTTCCTCCAGGGTTGCGGTGAAAAGGTTGGTGATGAGTGTGTTGATCTGATCCGCCTTTCGGATGATCTGGGTGTAATTGTCCCGCAGTCTCTCACTGCCGGACAGCGCCAGACCCACCTCCGACGCGGCCTTGATGCTGGCCACAGGCGTCTTGATATCATGGGAGAGCTTTGCCACCAATTCCTTCTTGCCCGCATTGGCCCGGGCCTCGGCAATCCGGGCTTTCTTCAGTTCCGAGCGCATGAGGTCAAAACTCTCGGTGAACGCGCCGAACAGATTATATCTGTCCATTTCCAGGGGAACCTCCAGATTACCGCCTGCCACCCGCTGGGCAAAACTCTTTAATTTATGAAACGGCTTGACGAGCCGCCTGTGCAGCCAGGCGGTATAGCCCAGCAGCGCCCCCGTCTGGATCAGCAGAATCGCCGTCAGCACCGCAGCCAGATTCCTCTTCCAGACCCTATAGGCAGCCTCCGAGCCATTATAGATGATCACCCTTCCCACCAAGATCCCATCCTGTTCCACGTTCAAAATGGTATCACGGTGCGCGATGGCGGCATTGATACTCTCACTCAGCCCATCTGTCGTTTTCCATAGAACAGCGCCGCTTTCATCAAGCGCCACATAGTCATATACGGAGGGGGATGTCTGTCTGTCCAAACAGGGCCAATCCTCTTCTACCCTTTTCAGGATTTCATTTACAGCCACCGTGTCCTGCCTGAAATCGCTGTCACCTCCCATAAACGCGGTCAAAACTGCTGTCTCCAATACAAATGTCAGCAGAATACATATTAAAAAAGAAAATCTATTCATTTTTATCTCACCGCAGCCTCCATCAATCTGTTTCCTCTCCCTGGAATTGGTAGCCCTCTCCCCAAAACGTAACAATATATCTGGGCCTGTTGGAATCAGGCTCTATAGCCTCACGGATTTTCCGGATATGCACATTGAGCGTACCGTCTCCCGTGAATTTATCCTCCCACACTTTTTCAAACAATTCCGCCTTAGACACTACCCGTCCCCTGTTCCGCACCAGATATGCCAGCAGACGAAACTCCAGCATGGTCATCTTTACGGGCCTATGCTGCACCCATACGGCCCTGGCCCCAAAATCGATTTTCAGCCACCCGTCCACATATCCCTCCTGCCTCACGCTTTGCCCATAACGCTTCAGAACCACCCTGACCTTGGCCAGCAGAACCCCCAACGAATATGGCTTCTGGATGTAGTCATCGCCTCCGATCCCCAGGGCGATAATCTGGTCGTCATCACTGGTTCTCGCAGAAATAAACAAAATAGGAATATCCAATGTCTCCCGAAGCTGCCTGCACAATTCAAAACCGCTGCCATCTCCCAGATTGATATCCAGCAAAAGCAGCTGCGCCTCATTTTCCCCCAGGAAACGGCGACACTCCTCCACGCCGTAGACAGCCGCCGTCTTCACGCCAAACAGATTAAAATATTCCGCCGTACTGTCAGCCAGCATCTTTTCATCGTCTATAATCAAGCAGTCGTAGTTCATGTCCGCATACCTCTCTCACAGAATCCGTTTCACATCGTCCCTGTACCATTATCCTCTCATTTGTCTCAAATGTCTTTAAGAAATCCTTAAATCTTCCTCCATTTCCCCCTATTAAAATGCAAATCCCCTGGGTATATTGCAAGCCAACAGGCAATATACCCGGGGGATTTCAGTTATAATATATTTAAAGCTGCCCGTCCTCACGACTCCCGGAGCAGCTGTCTGGTATATTCCTCCCGGGGATGGGCAAAAACCTCCTCCGTCTCCCCGATTTCCACGATCTTTCCCTCCTTCATGACCATGATCCGGTCACTCATCTGGTAGATTACATTGATATCATGGGAGATAAACAGATAGGAAAGCCCCATCTCTTCCTGGAGTCTGCGCATCAGTTCCATGATCTGGGCCTGTATGGTCACGTCCAGCGCCGACACCGGCTCGTCCGCAATGACCAGTCCCGGCCGGGTGATCAGGGCCTGGCCGATACTGATGCGCTGCCGCTGGCCGCCGCTGAGCTGGGAGGGCCTGCGGTCATAGTATCCTTCTGTCAGTCCCACGGTTTCCAGCATCTCCATGGCTGCAAAGCGCATATCCGCCGCCGTCATGGCCTGCTTCGGATCCAATTTCCCCCTGGCCCGCAGAGGCTCCTCCAGCAGCCATCCCACGGTTTTGGATGGATTTAAACTGCTGTAGGGATCCTGGAAAATCATCTGGGGACGGCTGGAAAAATGCTCTATCTCTCCCGTGATCTCCTTATTCATGCCCAGAATGGCCTTGGACAGAGAGGTTTTGCCGCAGCCGCTCTCCCCTACCAGCCCAAGGATTTCTCCCTTTCGAATCACAAAACCGGCATCATGCACCACATGGGTTTTCTTTCCCCGGGAAAACAGGCTGTTGCTGCCATCCTGGTAATAGACCTGGAGATCCCGCACTGTCACCACCGACTCCTGGCTTATCCCGGCGCTTCTTCTTTGCCGCTTCATGCGGCCGGGCACCGCCTCAATCAGGTTTCTGGTATAATCCTCCCGAGGATGCTCAAAAATCTCCTCCGGTGTGCCGATCTCCACTACCCTGCCGTCTTTCATCACCGCAATCCTGTGGCAGATCCGCCTTGCCAGGTTCAAATCATGGGTGATAAAAAGCATGGCGCTTCGCTGTTTTTCATTGATCTCCCGCAGTAAGTCCATGATCTGGTTCTGCACCGTAACATCCAGAGCCGTGGTGGGCTCGTCGGCCACAATCAGCCGTGGATGCAGGATAATGGCCATGGCGATCATAACCCGCTGGCGCATACCGCCGCTGAGTTGGTGGGGATAGCATCCATACACCCGCTCCGGATCCCGAAGCCCCACTGCGGCGAAAGTCTCCAAAACCAGCTGCTTCATGGCCTGCCGCTCCTGCCGGCTGCAGCAGAGGCGCAGTCTGCCTTCTATGGGTGCCTGGAAATCGCCCCCTCCTTGTGCTGTCCCATGGGCCACGCCCGCCGCAGGCAGGCTGTGCAGCCGCAGCATCTCCTCCACCTGCCTGCCCACCCTCTGGGTGGGATTCAGCGAAGTCATAGGCTCTTGAAAAACCATGGACATCCGAGCCCCCTGATACCGCCGGTACAACGCCCTGTCCCTGGGCTTCCCTGCCTCCTGCAGCACCACATCGTCGTACAATATCCTGCCGCCGGTCACTGTGGCCTCCTCCGGCACCAGCCCCATCAAAGTCAGCGCCGTCACGGACTTGCCGGAACCGGATTCCCCCACCACGCCCAGAATCTCTCCGTCCGGGATCTCCAGACTCACATGACGCACCGCCTCCGTCCTGCCGAAATTCACTGATAGATCTTCTATGGTAATCACCCTGCGTCACCTCCCATGCTTCCTGCCACCATGCCAATCGCTTTTCTTTAATCACAACCATATCCGCTCACACAGTGGCTGCCCATTCAACATAGATAGTTATCCCCTGTCTCAACGACAAAAGTATCCCTGTTTCCTTCCGGCCTCACCTGCTCAGCCGCTGTATACCCTCACTAAGCAGCGAAAAACCCAGCACAATCCACACGATGGTCAATCCCGGGGCCAGTGCGTACCAAGGGGCGGTGGTCAGATACCCCTGGGCATCCGACAGCATCTTGCCAAGGCTGGCCTGGGGAGGCTGCACACCTATTCCCAGATAACTCATGCCGGACTCCGCCAGAATTGCGTTGTTAAAACCGATCATCACCGACACCCAGAACGTAGAAAAAATATTGGGCAGAATATGCACAAAGAGAACCCGGGCCCGTCCCACGCCCATGAGCCGCGCCCGGCTGATATAATCCGCATCCCGCAGCCGGATAAACTCGCTTCTGACGATGCGGATAAAGCTGGGCATGAATACAATCCCCAGGGAAATCACCAGGTTTCGCTGCCCCGTACCCATGACGCTGATCACCACCAGCGCCAGCAGGATGCTGGGAAAGCCGTTGAGGGCATCAATGATCCGCATTACAATCTCGTCCACAAGCCCTCCGAAATACCCGGTCAGCGCCCCGATCAGAATGCCTGCCGCCCCGGATATGGCCACCACCAGAGTACTGATCAGGATGGTGGTGCCGATCCCCTTCATCACCCTGGAAAAAATATCCCGTCCAAAATTATCCGTGCCAAATATATGCCGAAGGGAGGGAGCCGCGAAACGCTCACCTGCGGACATGGTCGTGGTACTGTAGGGGGTCCAAAAAATGCCCAGCACTGCAAGAAGCACCACCAGGCCCGTCATACACAGGCCCGCAATTAAGTATTTATTCCATTTTATGCCGCTTCCCTTTTTCATCCTGACTCCTATGCTGCCGCAGTGCGGCATCCCATACTCACCTTATTCTTGCGTATCTGAAGTTTGGCTTGGGCCAAGCTCCTGCCGGGCCGCTTACCTACTGCTGATTCTGGGGTCCACCACCCGGTACAGAATATCCACCAGAAAGTACACAAAGATCACCACAAAAGTGATATACAGAATCAGGATCTCCACCACCGGCAGGTCCCTGGTGGAAATGGAACTGATCAGCAGCCGCCCGATCCCCGGCAGGGAAAATACCTGTTCCACCACGATACTGCCCGCCACAATCTCCGCTATAATCATGCCCAAGAAGGTGATTACAGGCATCATGGCATTGCGCAGCACATGGCCGTACATTACCCGCCGTTCACTGCAGCCCTTGCTCCGGGCCGTGCGCACATAGTCCGACTTCATCTCTGTCAGCATGGAATTTCGCAGAAAGCGGGCCGTCATGGCCGCCTTGGGCAGAGCGATGGCCATCGCCGGAAACAGCAGATAAAATAAAAACCCCCCCATATCCTTTTCATAACTCACATATCCGCCCGGCACAAAGCATTTCAGCACCATGCCAAACAGATAGGTCACGATGATTCCAAGAAAAAAGGAGGGAATCGCCATGGATGCCTGGGTGATCACTCCCAAGGCCGCGTCCAGCACCTTACTTTTGCTGCGCGCCCAAAAAACGCCCAGAGGAATGGATACCACCACGATCAGCACCAATGATATCGCCGCCAGGGACAGTGTTATCGGCAGCTTGTCTCCGATCAGCTCCGCCACCGGCATCATTTCATTCATGTTTTTGGCATATCGGTAACTAATGCCCAGATCCCCCCGGAGCACACCTCCGGCCCAGCGAAAATACCGCACCACCGGAGGATCATTCAGACCCAGTTCCTCCCGCAGCTGAGCCTCCCTCTCGGGGGTTGCCTCCGTCCCCAGTATGGAAGTCACCACATCCCCGGGAATAATCTGAAACGCAATGAAGGCAGCCGCGGATACCACGAACAATGTCATAATGAGAGTAGCTATTTTTTTACCAAGGTATTTCATTGGCTGCCTCCTGCTTTAATGTTTGCATATGCCCTGTCGGCATTGCTTTTTTACTATTCCTTATTGCTCCGTATAGTAAACGGTGCTCATATCCTGCACATACACAGGGTAGAACTTGTAGCCTGCCAGTTTGGGGTCCATGGCGATGGTAATGGGAGGCACCTGGATAAAGGCGCTGCCCGCCTCGTCGCACAGGATCTTCTGGACCTGCTTGTAATATTCCGCTTTCTCCGCCGGATCCAGAGCCGCCGCCGCGTTCTGATACGCCTCATCATAGGCATCGCTGGCGAAATTTACGAAATTTTTCTTGGAATCCGTCTGGAAGCGGTTGGTCAGATAGCCGGGCGTCATGTCGCTGGTGATGCCGGAGATCGTGGACTGGTAGTTCCGATCCGTATAGCAGTCGCTGAGCCAGCTGCTCCACTCCACCGGGTTGATGGTGGCATTGATGCCTGCCGCTTTCAGCTGCTCGGCCACCACCTCCGCCGTCTGCATATGGTACTCATAGTTGGAAGGCACTGTGATCTCCAGGTCAAAGCCGTCCGGGAAGCCTGCATCGGCCATCAATTCCTGTGCTTTCTGGATGTTGGCGCCGCTTCCGTAAGTATCCGTCAGATCCACATAGTAGGTCTGCAGTGTGGGCAGCATGGCGGAACTCACCAGTGTGGCTTCTCCGCCTGCCACAAACTCATTGACCATATCCAGATCCAGGGCATAGCAGATGGCCTGCCTGACGCGCACATCATTTAAGGGCTCCACCGCATTGTTCAAAAACAGGGCCTGCACCACATCCGAGGGTGCGGACAGGATCTGGAAGCTGTCTTTCAGCTCATTGGCCTGGCTGTCCGTCAGATAGGGATAGATCTGGATGGAACCGCCCTTTAACTCCAGCAGCGCCGTGTCCGGACTGTTGACGATCTTAAAGTTCACCTCATCCAGATAAGGAAGTCCCTCCTGCCAATAGTCCGCATTCTTGGCAATCACCACACCCTCCTGGGGCTTATAAGACACAAAAGAAAACGGTCCCGTCCCGATGGGTGTCCCGCTTTCCTCCTCCCCGCTGCCCGCAGGGATGATAGCTGCCACAAAGCTGTAAATAAGCTCCGTGTTGGCACTTCCCACTGTGACCTGAACCGTCTTTTCATCCAAAATATCCACGCTTGTGAGAACGCTTAGTGAAGAAATCAGCGGTGTACCGTCCAGCAGCCCGGAGGCTCTGTCCAGAGAATATTTCACATCCTGTGCCGTCACTGTATTGCCATTGTGAAACTTTACGCCCTCTCTGAGCGTAAAGGTATATACCAGCCCGTCCTCGGAAATGGTATAGTCACTGGCAAGCGCATTCATCAAGTCGCCGTTCTCATCCGGCTTCACCAAGCCTTCAAAGATGTTAAATAGGATTTCTTTAGTTCCTGCCGCAGTTGCCTTATGAGGGTCAAGACTATCAACATCCTGTTGTATTCCTACAACAATGGAGCCGCCGTAAACAGGACTTCCTGCCTGGGGCTGCGAACTCTCCGAACTTTCCGCCTGAGACGCCGCAGAGACGTTATCTTCCGAAGAACCGTCCGTACTTCCCGTCTGGGACTCCACAGAGGAATTATCCCCCGAAGATATGTCAGTGCCACCTGCGCATCCGCCCAGTGCAGCCATCGTCAAAAGTGCCATAATCAGTAAAACGCTAATCCGTTTTTTCATGATATGTTCCTCTCCTCTTCGATTAATAAACCTCTCACTATTCTATTGTCCCCTACATTGTAACATAGATATTCCGCATTGCAAGTATTTTTTCCTGTACATACACCCTTTTTCAACAGATCCGTCAGAACGCCGCATTACCGTGATCCGTATTATTTGTCCGCAAAAGCTTTGATTTCCTCCGCAGCATCCTTAGATGTCATAATATCCCCCGCTATACTGACCTTGCCATACTTCCTCGCGTGCAGGAACAGTATCTGCGGCTCCCCCTCCACATGATAAGCAAGCACCTCCTTGAAATTCCGCTCGTTGGTGTTGCTGACCACTATAAACTTTTTGGGAACCAAACCATATGCCCCGGCGCTCTCCGGATGCCCCTGAAAATAACACTGGCTGCGCTCGTTGAAAATGAAAAAATTCGCGCAGGGATAATCACAGTAATTGGGCAGAATATAATATGCCTGGGTGCTGCCCAAGATGCCCTCATACAATTCCACTTCCCTGTCATCCATCCAGGGGCATCTGCCGCCGGACATAAAGCATTCATATGCGCAGCCCCCGCAGGGATGTATGTTGAAATCCGAGAAATCATACAACTTCGCGTCCCCGTGCAGAGAGCGTAGATATGCGGCAATCTGCCCGCAGTTGCCGCCTTTTCTGGAACTGAATGAAATTATACAGACGCTCATCCCCTGGTCTCCTCCCAGTAGTTGTGGCTGCGGGTCTCGTCATAGTAGATCACGTTCTCCCGCTCAATGGTGATCCGTCCCCCTGTCACGTCCAGAATGGTCACGCCGCAGTTCTTGTGGACGCCGCCGTTCCAGAAATTCTTCTTATCCGTGACGGTCAGGCTGCTGAGCAGGCCCTTGACCGCCGCCCCATGGCTGGAGAAAAGAATGGTCCTGCCCCCATTGTCCGGGTTGTAGGCCACCTCATGCAAAAAGTCCGTGGTTCTCCGGCACAGCTGTTCGATGCTCTCCGCCCCCTGGGGAGGGACATAATTGCCCGGATCGACAAAAAAGTTCATAAACGCAGGATCCGGAACGGTAAAATTTTGGGGACTGCAGCAATACCCCTCATAGACGCCAAAGCAGATCTCCTTGAGTCTCGGCTCCTCAATCAGCGGAATGTTCCGCTGCCCCCGGATAATCTCGGCGGTCTGCCTGGCCCTCGTCAGGGGACTGGTATAAACCACATCAAAAGGCACGTCCTGCAGTCCCTTTGCCGTCTCTCTGGCCAATTCCAGGCCGTTTTCATTCAGCGGGATATCCGTGGCGCCCTGCAGCCGCTGTTCCAGGTTCCAGTCCGTCTCCCCGTGCCGTATCAGATATATTTTCATACAGATATGCTCTCCTTTACTGCAGTGTTCTTTCTGCCATTATGCCTTGATATCCGTAAATTCCCTGTCTCCGTTTGCCTCCAGAAGCTTTTTCAGGCTGCTCACAGCAGCGGCAAATCGTCCATAGGTTTCAAGGGCCTGTTGGAAATGGCGAAGGGCTTCTTCCCTGTCCCCTCTATCATTGGCTTCCCAGGAGGCACAGGCACAGCTGTGCAGTTCCTCATGACAGCTGACCGCCTGCCGGAACTCACGGCTGCCCGTGACGCGGCGATCGGTCAGGGAAGTGGCCCACTTGCCGAATTTGCAGCCCTTGGGATTGTTGAGTTGGCTTATTTTCAACGTTTCGAACCCGGCCAGATTGTTATACAACCGCCAGGTAAAAATCAAATGATCAACGTCATAGACAGAGAGCCAGTCCTGAGGGAAAAGTCTGGAGGTGCCCCTTGCCATTTTGGTTCGGATCGAGTCGATGCTCCGTGAAATATGGTAGAGGTGTACGCCCGTATCCACACATTCCCCGGAAAGGGTCTCATAGTTGGCGTCAAGAGTCTCCACCGCTTTTACAAAGGACTGCGTCAGTCCTGACTGGTTGCGGATCTCTTCGTTGATAAGATCTATTTTCTCTACGATAAAAGCAATCTGCCTGCTCATGGCATCCACACTCTCAACGGAGTTATGAATCTCCTCGTTGCCGCTTCGCAGACATACGGTGGCGGATTGCACGGAATTAACCAGATTCTCAACGCCCGACATCAGTTCACCCACATATTGGGTGATAGAGCCGGCGGAGGTGGAAGTATTTGAGGCAAGCTCCTGCATTTGGCTCGCCACCACGGAAAACCCTCTGCCGGCCTCTCCGGCACGGGCGGCTTCTATGGATGCGTTCAGCGCCAGCAGACTGCTTTTGCTTGCAAGTTTCTTCACCACATCCACAATGCCGTTGATCTGAAGAGCCTTTTCCTTAAAATCAGCTATCTGCCCGTTGATCTGTTCTATTTGCGCGGAAGAATCGTCTATTATGCGGATACTGTCCCCCAGCTGTTTGATACAGGTGTGGGTGGTGTCCATTATGTCTCTTGAATTATTGCGGATACTGGAGGCGGACTCCTGGATATTTATGATAGAATCGCCCAGTTCCTGGCTGGAGTTATTCATCTCTTCAATGGCGAGGGACTGGCTGGACACCTGCTCCAGCATAATCTTCACGCAGGAACTGTCCCCAATCGCCCCCATGGCATCGTTGAGACGCATGACGGATTTGTTGTTGGCGTTCAGTATGTATAGCATAAACTGCTGCCATTTCTGTTCCAACTCCGCATCTTGAAAAGGGATAGGCGCGGTCAGGGAACAATCTCCCTCCATGATCTTGTCCATGCAGGCGAAAAGCGCGGCCTTGTCAGCATTAAACAATTGTTCCGGCAGCTTTTTCTTCTTCATAAGTACCCTCCCTTTTCTGCGCTCGTTATGCCTTGTTTCCGTGCGCTTTAGCGCACATTCTATTCTAAGAGTTAAACGCTGTGCGTTTTGCTCATGATGCCTTGTTTACGTGCGCTTTAGCGCACATTCTATTCTAAGAGCTAAACGCTGCGCGTTTTGCTCATGATGCCTTGTTTACCGCAAGTTACTGGCAGAAACCCGGATAACCTGTGGTTTTCCGGGTTCGCTTCGCTCGCCAAATGGGTATCTGCTCCAGCGAACTGGGCAGATACCTATTCGCCCATTTGGCTCTGCCCTTTGCGGACATTATACCATATCCATAAACAAAAAGCATCCATAACATGCGCAAATTTTACGATTACTATACTCCCTTTTCAGAATTGCGTTCCTGCCGGGAATTGGCTGTATCGCAAAGAGACGGTGTGTTTCCGATATTTCCGTAGCGCGGAACATGCGGTACGCGCTTTCGCAAAAACAGTCCGGAGTCGTTTTTCCGGAGTCACGGCACTCCAATGTGGGGATCACCGCCCTGCTACCGGGCAATATGGGAAAACAGGCTAAAATAATGGATGTTCCGTTAGTGATCCTCTCTGTGAAGGGCAGCTATCTGGCAAACCCGTTCTGGGACGAGGAGCACCTGCGAAAGCTCCCCATCAGGGTCTCCCTGGAGCGTATCTTCACGGCGGAAGAGATCAGAAAACATTCCCCGGAGGAAATCCAGATACGCGTTGAAAAATGCCTTACCTATGACGACGCTTCCATAAAAAATATGGATTCCTGCCGCTTTCACGCTAAAGCAGCAGGAATCCGGATTGCTTATGTCTTTATCTCTTCTGTAACTACATCCTTTCCACTGCCTGCCTCTCCCATGCCTCCGCCTGTTTTAAGAGTTCTGCCACCGCGACTCTGTTCTCCCGCAGCGACAGATCCAGGGTTTTTTTCATCTCAAAGGCTTTCTGCCAGTTCTCGTAGACAGACTTATACAGCGCCGCCAATTCCTGGGCCCCATGCCCTTCAAAGAATTTCCATGCGTACCACTTCAGCGGCGCATAGGTTCCCAGAAAATACTCCATGTTCCAGGAACCGGCAAGTTCCGAACCTGCCGTCTGCACATCCTCATCCTCCAAATGCTTAAGCAGGGCCTGATAGGCGTCCAAACCGTCGGCATTCTCACACCATTCATTTCCCAGCAGATGATTCCTGGCCATTTGCATGGTATCCCTGAGGATATCTTCTCTGGATTTTTCCGCCCTTCCCCCTATCGTCAGCACATTCAGAATCGGAAGTTCTCTCTTGCCCAGCTGAATATAGTCCATCTCGCTCTCCTGGCCGGTGATGGGCAGCACCGCCAATCTCCCTGCCTCATCGTCGTAGCCGGTGATCAGTCCCCACTCGCAGACGCCGATATCCCAGCTTATAACGGGAATGCCGTTATCTATACTTTGCCGGATCAATTCAATTGCCTCCAGGCGCCGCTCTTCCTCGATATCCTCCTGCCCCCACAATCTCTCAACATAATTGCAGTTTATACCGCCGCTCTCCACACAGCTTTTCTGTAAACTAAACTGCCAGATGCTGGTGGCGCTGGGACAAAGGTCCGGGGACACCCACATGCGAAAAGCAAACCCGCTGGATGCCACTATGTCCTCCGCCATATCCGATAACGGACTGTTTTTCACGGCGCAGCACAAGGCTTTCGCAAAAGAAAACATATAGCCTGTGGAGTCAAATACCCCGTCCCATGTCACATTCAGTTTCTTCATCATATACTTATCCTCCTAAATTTATACTCACGACCGATTCGTTTTTCCTTTCTGCCCGGCATAATAATCCCTATTCTCACTTCTTATCCAGGGGAATATAGATATCCTCCGAGAACAGCCTGCTCTTCTCACAATAGCACTCAAATTCGTAACCGCTCTTGCGCTCATAGCCGCTGTTTGGGAACCACACTCTCTTGATATAGTCCCATGTCCGGCGAATCTGGGTCACAAAAACATCCTGGCTCACGGCAGGGGTAGAAAACACCGCATACAGACCCCCTGCAACATCCAGTTCCAAAGTGCCCTGAATATCGCCTGCGGCATACTCGGACCGAATGCCGATATAGTAATCCAGCCTGTTTTCCTCATGGTTCCAACTGCTCACACCGTAATCCCAAACCTCCCGGCCGCCGGACAGCTTCCGGGACAGCCCCCTGGCATTGTACTTATTCCAGAAATTGGGTGGAAATTCCTCATCGCATTCGTACACTGTCAGGGAAAAAGGCTGGATTTCCACAATCCGGGGAGCCACAGAAAAGTCCTTTTCTTCAAATCGAAACCTTTCATACAATTTCAGACTGTTCTGTGCCGCTTTGTATTCCGTGGGCAAAATATGATGCTCCATCTTGAAAGCCCTGACAAAGTTCTCCTTGGAGTTGAACCCATACCGGAACGCAATCAGTGAAATGTTCTGATTTCCCCGCAGGATCTCCTTGGAAATCTCGGAAATTCTGCGCTTACGGATATAATCCGCCGGGGTCAAACCCACCGCGTCCCGAAATATACGTAAAAAATGATAAGGAGAATACCCACTCACCCTGGCACAGTCCGCCAGATTGATCTCGTACCGCAAGTTTTCCTCTATATAATCTATGACCTTTTCTATGCGCTCCTGGTAATCCATCTTATTCCCCATGTCTATCGCAAACTTAAGCTTGTAAAATCATTATACATGATTTTCTGTCTCTACAGTTGATAAAAATTGCTAAATACATATAAATATCCGGTATCAGCCTTTTGGCCGATACCGGACAAACAAACCGCCTGATTATCTTGCGGCTTTTCAATTCTCCTATACATATATACATCACTAATTGTCACATACGCATCACTGCCTCTTTGAACTCCTGCTCGGTATCTACAAAGTGATAAGGCTCATATTCCCCATAGGCAGAGGGACGACTGATCGTAACAAGCTGTATGGAATCATATCCCACAGCCTGTATCAGTTTTTCCTTCAAGTCTGCCAGATGCTCTCCCTGTGTCATCTGCACAGCCAAGCATCCTATTTCATCAAATTTTTTTGCTATCAGATAACACACTTTCCAATACCTCCCTGCATTCATTTTCACTTTTGATCTCAGCGTTCTCATAAGCCATGCGCAAGGCACAACCAACTTCCGTCTCATATCCCCGTTTATAAACATACTTATGCAGCCAATTATTAATCTGTCTGTCATAATAAGTATTATACTGGATTTCAATCGGATAGTGAAAACTGCTTAGTTGGAAATACACATGCACCCCTCTGTAACCGTCATCTCTCGCCTTCCCGCCTGACATATCTGCTACCCGTACATTGTCATGGCCCGCAATCGAGATTACCTCTTCATAACTATCGCAGAGAGTGCGAAATCCCAACATATCATTAAACACTTTCGCCGCCTGATGATCTGGATAATATCTTTCATACTTTAGTATTGCAGACTGAATACTTTTAATACGGTAGTCAATAATCAATTCCCCAAGTAACTCGCAGGTATCATACCATCTGTTCACATTTAGTAACTCTTGGAATAAAACCTCTTTATCAAAATAATGCAAATTCTTTTTCAGACGAATCCCCAAATCTGATCGGAATGACAATTCTTTCAGTAATTCGAACGATAAACCGTCTTTTTTCAGTATATCCTCCAAACTGTCACCTCCGGCTAGCAATAAAAAATTCAATTCTCATTCATCTTCACCAGCTTCGCCGCCTGATCGGCCGCAATGCAGGCATCTAGGATCTCCTGAATATCCCCGTTCATAACCTTATCCAGCTTGTAGATCGTCAGGCCGATGCGGTGATCCGTCACACGCCCCTGGGGGAAATTGTAAGTGCGGATCTTCTCGGAGCGGTCGCCGGTGCCGATCTGGCTGCGGCGCAGTTCCGCCTCCGCGTCATGACGCTGCTGCTGCTCGATGTCGTAAAGCTTGGATTTCAGCAGGGCAAACGCCTTGGCCCTGTTCTGGATCTGGCTCTTCTCTGTCTGGCTGTACACCACAATGCCCGTGGGATAGTGGGTCAGACGCACCGCGGAGTCCGTGGTGTTCACGCACTGTCCTCCGTTGCCGGATGCCCTCATGACATCAATGCGGATATCCTTCTCGTCAATTACAATGTCGATATCTTCATCCACCTCGGGCATCACCGCCACACTGGCCGTAGAGGTATGGATACGCCCGCCGCTCTCGGTCTCCGGCACCCTCTGCACCCGGTGTACACCGCTCTCATACTTCATCACGGAGTAGGCTCCCTGCCCGATAATGGTAAACTGTACCTCCTTCATGCCGCCAATGCCGATTTCGTCCACATTCATCAGTTCCACCTTCCAGCGGCGGCCCTCTGCATAGTGGACATACATACGGTACAATTCCGCCGCAAACAGAGCGGCCTCATCCCCGCCTGCGCCTGCGCGGATCTCCACGATAACATTTTTCTCGTCATTGGGATCCTTGGGCAGCAGCAGAATCTTCAGTTCCTGCTCCAGTTCCTCCACTCTCTTTCTGCTGTCGCTCAAGGTCTCCTTGATCATCTCCCGCATTTCCTCGTCGGATTCCTCGTCCAGCATCACCAGGGAGTCCTCTATATCTTGTTTACACTTCTTATATTCCGTATACGCCTCCACGATGGGAGTCAGATCGCTCTGCTCCTTCATCAGCTTGCGGAATCTCTCCTGATTATTGGTCACGGTGGGCTCATGTAACTCCCCCATGATCTCCTCAAAACGGATCAACAGATCCTCCAATTTGTCAAACATCTCTACTGCCCTTTCTATATTAGAGTTCCGCATCCGCCCGCCCAGCACACGACTCGGTGATAAATGTTTGGCCGCTTTAGGCGTCCAAACATTCATCAGTGTACTGGTCGGGCAGATGCTGTTTTATATTTCCTCTTATCGTTGTCGGCCACCTAGAGTTCCGCATCCGCCCGCCCAGCACACGACTCGGTGATAAATGTTTGGCCGCTTTAGGCGTCCAAACATTCATCAGTGTACTGGTCGGGCAGATGCTGTTTTATATTTCCTCTTATCGTTGTCGGCCACCTAGAGTTCCGCATCCGCCCGCCCAGCACACGACTCGGTGATAAATGTTTGGCCGCTTTAGGCGTCCAAACATTCATCAGTGTACTGGTCGGGCAGATGCTGTTTTATATTTCCTCTTATCGTTGTCGGCCACCTAGAGTTCCGCATCCGCCCGGCCCACCCTGATAGGCCAATAGCCGGATACCACCCGATCCAGCCCCGCATAGTCCTGCGCCACATTGACTTCCCGGAAGCCCTGCCGCAGCAGCAGTTCCTGCACCGCATCTGCCTGATCGCAGCCGATCTCCAGATACAGCCTGCCGCCGCCATTGAGATAACGGGGACTCTCCGCCGCAATGCGCCGATAAAAGTCCAGCCCATCCTCTCCCCCGTCCAGAGCCAGCCTGGGTTCATGCTCCCTTACCTCCGGCATCAAGGTCTCTATCTCCTCCCGCCGAATATAGGGCGGATTGGACACGATGATATCATATCGCCCCTCCACCAGTTCAAAAAGGTTACATTCCAAAAAGGTGTATTCCTTCTCCGAACCAAGCAGCGCTGTACCATTGCGTCGGGCGACTTCCAATGCCTTCCGGGAGATATCCGTGCCTACCCCCTGACAGTAGTTGCTGTAATGCAGCAGACTGATCAGAATGCAGCCGGAACCGGTACACAGATCCAGCACCCTCATACCGTCCTGCAGTTCCCGCAGCACTTCCTCCACCAGAATCTCCGTGTCCTGTCTGGGCACCAGCACATGCTCATTCACCTGAAACGACAGTCCCATAAACTCCTGACTGCCTGTGATCTGCTGCAGGGGAATGCGCTGACTGCGCCGGGCAATAGCCTCTTCATAGGCTTGCCTCTCCTGTATGCTCATGCTCCTGTCTCCATGAACCAACAGAGTATTACGATCCGTGCCGCAGATATGCTCCAGCAGCAGCCGGGCATCCAACGCCGCTTCCTCAATGCCTGCCTCCAGCAGCAGTTTCCATCCGTTTTCATAACAATCCTGATACGTATCCATCTTTAACATCTCTTAACATATACCTACGTTGGCTCTTCTTCCTCTTCCTCCTGTCGGGGCGGCTCCGGCTCCTCCACATAGCCAAACTTCTCATTCAAGAATGCCTTCCAGTCAAACACAGCCTCCACCGCCGCTATGGCCACCTCGATCATCTGTTCATCCGGCTCCCTGGTGGTCAGCTTCTGCACCAGCATCCCCGGCGCAGACAGGATTTTCACCAAAATATTGTTGCTGCGCCCGGCCAGACGGATGATCTCATAAGAAATCCCGGCCACCACGGGGATCAGCAGAATCCGCAGCACTACCTTTTCCAGCGTATTGTCCACCCGAATAAAGAAAAACAGGACAATGCTGACAATAAACACAAAGAAAAGAAAGCTGGTGCCGCAGCGCTTATGCTGCCGGGAACTGCGCCTTACATTGCGCACCGTCAGCGGACGTCCGTGCTCGATGCAGTTTATGCATTTATGCTCCGCCCCGTGGTACATAAACAGCCTGCGGATATCCTTCATCAGACTGATAGCCAGAATATACAAAATAAAAATTGCAAGCCGTATCCCGCCCTCAATGATCGCCATCAGAGACTCGTTGCGTATATACCCCTTCAGTAATCCCGAGAGATAGTAGGGCAGCACAATAAAAATCCCCACTGCCATAGCCACGGACACAATCGTTACAAGGGTACTGAGCACCTTCTCCGCATTGCCGCCGGAAACCTTGTTCAAAGCCTTGTCCAGTCCGGACTCTTCCTCTTCCTCCTCATAGAAACCGGCGGAATAATTGAGACATCTGGTCCCCAGAATCATGGAGTCCACAAAGTTAAATACCCCTCTGATAAAGGGAATCTTTTTTAACGTATTGCCGGCCAGCACACCGGGATAGCTCTCCACTTCGAAATCAATCCCGCCGTCAGGTTTGCGCACCGCCACTGCGTACTTATCCCCGTTTTTCATCATGATGCCTTCCAGAACGGCCTGTCCGCCGATACCGGAATAGCAGCCCTTTCGTTTCGCCATAAATACATACCTCACTGCCTGTAAAGAGTAAGAAAGGTTGAGATAGTGGATACCTCAACCCTTCGATGCTTCCTATTTGCTTGTAACGCCGTACTTCTTATTGAACTTATCAATACGTCCGTCGGCTCTTGCTGACTTCTGCTGACCGGTGTAGAATGAATGGCATTTGGAGCAGACTTCTACATGCAGTTCAGGCTTGGTGGAGCCGGTAACAAATGTGTTGCCACAGTTACAGGTTACAGTTGCTTGATAGTACTGGGGATGAATTCCTTCTTTCATGCTTCTCACCTCTCTATATCACTTACGTATTATTCTTTGTTCTCATCCGCACTGCTTATGCAACCACAAACAGCGTTGTTATTGTACCATGCCTTTGGGGCAAATGCAATAGTTTTTTTAAATAAATCTGTTCTTTTTTACCATTGCGACAAAATCCCGGTTATTTCTGGTGCGGGCAAACATATCCAAAATGCGGTCGGTGGCCTCATCGGATTTCAGACCGTTCAGCGCCTTGCGCATAATGCTGATTGCCTCCAGTTCTTCGTTGTCAAGCAGCAGATCCTCTCTCCGGGTACTGGACTTGGCGATATCAATGGCCGGGAATATCCGTTTCTCCGACAGCTTGCGGTCCAGCACGATCTCCATATTGCCTGTGCCCTTGAACTCCTCGTAGATAACATCATCCATCTTGGATCCGGTATCCACCAGCGCCGTGGCCAGAATTGTCAGGCTGCCGCCCTCCCGCATGTTGCGGGCAGCGCCGAAGAATCTCTTGGGCATGTGCAGAGAGGCGGGGTCAAGACCGCCGGACAGGGTACGCCCGCTGGGGGGAACCACCAGATTGTACGCCCTAGTCAGACGGGTGATGGAATCCAGCAGGATCACTACTTCTTTCTTATGTTCAACCAATCTCTTGGCGCGCTCCACAACCATCTCCGCCACTCTCTTGTGATGCTCAGGCAATTCGTCAAAGGTGGAATAGATAACCTCCACATTGTCGCCGCAGATTGCCTCCTTGATATCCGTGACCTCCTCTGGACGCTCGTCTATCAGCAGGATCAGCATATGCATATGGGGGTTGGTGCGCAGTATGGACTGTGCCACCTCTTTCAGCAGGGTTGTCTTACCGGCCTTGGGCGGGGATACGATCATACCGCGTTGTCCCTTACCCACAGGGCTGATCAGATCCATGACCCTCATGGCCACACTGCAGCCGGGCGTCTCCAGCTTGATACGCTCGTCCGGGAAAATAGGAGTCATGTCCTCGAAAGCCGTCCTCTTGGCGGATTCCTCGGGGGTATACCCGTTGATGGTCCTCACAAACAGCAGCGCGCTGAACTTTTCCTGCTGCGTCTTTATACGCTTGTTGCCCCGCAGGATGTCGCCGGTCTTCAAGCCAAAACGCCGAATCTGGCTGGGCGCCACATACACATCCTCCGATCCGGGCAAATAATTGTCGCTTCGGATGAAGCCGTAACCGTCCGGCATTACCTCCAGAATACCCTCCGCCTCAATGCCGCTGTCCAACTCCACCGGATACTGGGTGGAATCATAGGCTTCGTTCACACGCACCGGTCTGGCAGGCTGTTCACCCTCCGCCGCCGGCCGAGTTCCTTCCGTCCTGCCCCCGTCAGTTTTATGGGATTCCGTCCTGACGGACTCCGCCTTCTCCACGGTTTTCTCCGCCGGCTTTTCAACCGGATTCTTCGCTGCGTTCTCCGCCGGCTTTTCAACCGGATTCTTCGCCGCGTTCTCCGCCGGTTTGGTCGTCTCTTCCCTGGCCTTATCCTTCTCGTCCTCCGTCAGCATCGCGTCCACCACCTCGGCTTTCTTCATGGTCGATACTCCCTTGATGCCTCGTATCTTAGCCAGTTCTTTCAACTGCACCAGTGCAAGTGATTCATACTTCTCTCTCATTGCTCCTCCTATTTTCTTTACTTCAGAAATATATTACTGTTCCTATTCAATTCGTCTTAAGGGGTATCTCTCGAATATATACCAGATGTGTCCCGTAACGGAATGAACTTGCTAGTACTGATTATAATACACTTTTATGAAAATAGGAAGTGATTTTTGAGAAAAAATAATTATTTTCTTGAAAAAACCCCGTATTCCCTATAGAATAGAGAGCGTAAAACCTGTTTTTGCAAAATCAAAATGCCAAAAGGAGATAGAATTATGACAACCAGTGAAAAAGCGCTTATGCTTCACGAACAGTGGAACGGCAAACTGGAAACCGTATCCAAGACACCTGTAAAATCCAGAGAGGATCTGGCCCTGGCCTACACCCCCGGCGTAGCCGAGCCCTGCAAAGTCATTGCCCAGGATAAATCGGCGGCTTATACATACACCATGAAGGCCAACACCGTGGCCGTGGTATCCGACGGCAGCGCCGTTCTGGGCCTGGGAAATATCGGCCCCTATGCCGCCATGCCCGTCATGGAGGGCAAGGCAGTTCTCTTCAAGGAGTTCGGCGGGATCAACGCCGTGCCCATCTGCTTAGACACCCAGGACACGGAGGAGATCATCAAGGCCGTCACTTGGATGGCCCCCGGCTTCGGCGGCATCAATCTGGAGGATATCTCCGCCCCCAGATGCTTTGAGATCGAGGAGCGGCTGAAAGCTGCCCTGGATATTCCCGTGTTCCACGACGACCAGCACGGCACGGCCATCGTGGTGCTGGCAGGTATCATCAACGCCCTGAAGGTGGTGGGCAAAAAGAAAGAGGACTGCCGTATCGTGGTAAACGGGGCGGGCAGCGCAGGCGTGGCCATCACCAAGCTCCTGCTGACCTACGGTTTTCCCCATATCACCATGTGCGACAAGGTGGGCATCGTCTCCAAAGCCACGGAAGGACTCAACTGGATGCAGCAGAAAATGGCGGAGGTGACCAATCTGGAGGGCAGGAGAGGCACTCTGGCCGATGCGCTGAAGGGTGCGGACATCTTCGTGGGCGTCTCCGCCCCGGGCATTGTCACCCCCGAGATGGTGGCCTCCATGAACCGCGATGCCATTCTCTTCGCCATGGCTAACCCTGTGCCTGAGATTATGCCCGATGTGGCCAAAGCCGCCGGCGCCCGGGTGGTGGGCACGGGCCGCAGCGATTTCCCCAACCAGGTAAACAATGTGGTGGCTTTCCCCGGCATCTTCAAGGGAGCCCTGGAGGGACATGCGCGGCAGATTACAGAGGAGATGAAGCTGGCCGCTGCGGAGGCCATTGCCTCCCTGGTGCCGGAGGAAGAACTCTCCGATGAAAATATCATGCCTGAAGCCTTCAATCCCAAAGTGGCCGAAGTGGTGGCCGCCGCGGTGAAGGCATACATCTGAAGCCATGACAAATACCATGCCTCCGGCCCACTGGCTGGACAAGCCCTACTACTCCCTGAACGCCTATCTCAAAAACACCTATGGGCACAAATGCTACAAAATCGCCCTGGATGCCCACATGACCTGTCCCAACCGGGACGGGACCCTGGGCAGCCGGGGCTGTCTGTTTTGCAGTGCCGGCGGCAGCGGAGATTTTGCCGTACCGGGAGACAATATCGGAGAGCAGCTGCAGGCCGGCCTGGCTCTCTTTGGGGAAAAGCAGGTGGGACGGCACTACATCGCCTACTTCCAGGCATACACCAACACCTACGCGCCGCCGCAGAGACTGCGCGCCCTGTACGTCCAGGCCCTGGAACACCCTTGCGTATGCGGGATTTCCATCGCCACCAGACCGGATTGTCTCCCTGAACCCGTGCTGCATCTGCTGGCAAAACTCCGCCAGACCTATCCGGATAAATTTATCTGGATAGAGTTGGGACTGCAGACAGTCCATGAAAACACCGCCCAGTTCCTCCGCCGAGGATACAAACTGCCCTGCTTTGAGACTGCTATGAGAAAGCTGCATATGTTGAAAATACCTACCATTGTCCATGTGATTCTGGGACTTCCCGGCGAAACGCCAAGGCAGATGCTGGAGACCATTGATTACCTGAATGTCTGGCGGCCCTTCGGAATCAAACTCCAGCTGCTCCATGTGCTGGAAGGTACGGATCTGGCGGTTCTCTATCGCGCCCAGACTTTTGCGGTGTTAGAAAAAGAAGAATATCTTGCTGTCCTGGTGGACTGTCTGACCCATCTCTCCCCGGACATCGTGATACACAGAGTCACAGGAGACGGCCCAAAAAAACTACTCATCGCCCCCCTCTGGAGCGGCAACAAACGTGATGTACTAAACTCCCTGCATCAAAAAATGCGGCTGGAAGGTGCCTTTCAGGGGAAAAACTATTGTTGTTCTATTCCTTCGACTCCTCCGCCGCCTCCCTCTTAATCCGCTGCATATGCTCCCTGATCTTCTGCTCGTATCCGTTGCCGCTGGGCCGATAGAACTCCCTGCCCCTCAACTCATAAGGAAGATACTGCTGCTCCACATAATTGTTGGGATAATCATGGGCGTACTTATAGCCCGTCCCGTGTCCCAATTTCGCCGCCCCCTTGTAATGCGCATCCTGTAAATGGGCAGGTATGGGCAGGTTACCCGATTGCTCCACCTCCCGGTTGGCGGCAAATATACCCTCGCTGGCAGCATTGCTCTTGGGCGCGCAGGCCACATAGGACGCCGCCTGGGCCAGAATGATCTGGGCCTCCGGCATACCTATGCGCTCCACGGCCAGAGAGGCATTGGCGGCTACCACCAGCGCCATGGGATCCGCGTTACCCACATCCTCCGATGCGCAGATCATGATCCTGCGGGCGATGAAAGTGACACTCTCCCCCGCATACAGCATCCGGGCCAGATAATACACCGCAGCATCCGGATCCGACCCCCTCATGCTCTTAATAAAGGCGGAGATGGTGTCATAGTGGTTGTCCCCGTTTTTGTCATAACGCATCACGCGCTTCTGGATGCACTCGGAGGCCACCTCCTGGGTGATGTAAATCCGCCCGTCCTCGGAACGCCGGGTGGTCATAATCCCCAGTTCAATGGCGTTCAGCGCATGTCTGGCATCCCCCCCGGAAAGCTGAGCCAGAAAATCCAGGGCATCCTCCTCTATAACGGCATTATAAGAACCCATCCCCCTGTCTTTGTCATACACAGCCTTGCGCAGCAGTTCCTTCACCGCCTCCGCCGGAATGGGCTTTAACTCAAAAATAATGGATCTGGATATCAATGCCCCATTGACCTCAAAATAGGGATTCTCCGTGGTAGCCCCGATGAGTATCAGTGTGCCGTCCTCCACAAAAGGAAGCAGATAGTCCTGCTGGCCCTTGTTAAAACGGTGAATCTCATCGATGAACAGGATGGTACGCTTGCCATACATTCCCTGCAGTTCCTTGGCCTTGCCCACCACTTCCTCCATGTCCTTCTTGCCGGCCACGGTGGCATTGATCTGGGTAAATTCCGCGCTGGTGCTGTTAGCGATGACCCTGGCCAGGGTGGTCTTGCCGGTTCCCGGTGGTCCATAAAAGATTACGGAACTGATCTTGTCCGCCTGAATGGCCCGGTACAGGAGCTTATCTTTTCCTATGATATGCTCCTGCCCCACCACCTCGTCCAGCGTTCTGGGCCGCATCCGTGCGGCCAGCGGCGACTCCTTCTCCATATTGGTGCTTCTCATATATTCAAATAAATCCATAGCTATCCCTATCTGCCCAAAGTCAGCTTCCGATACCATTCCAACGTCTGGAGATAGGCATTGTACAGGGTATCCAGGTCAATGTCCTCCAGTATCATCTGCCGGGACACCTCCTGCCAGTCCGCATTCTCGTAGCGCAGGATAAAATCGTAGACCTTGGCAAGCGGCCCCTTCCTCTCCACCAGTACATCGCGAACCTGCTTGCTCACATGCACCATGGCCAGCGCCTCCTCCATGGGCATATCCAGGATCACATCCAGCACGGAAAACAGCCCCATCAGGAACAGTTCCGAAGACTGCAGGGCCATGCCGAACACTCCTGCCAGATTCTCCGCAAACCTGGCCCGCAGCAGAGACAGCCGGGTAACCTCATTGGGCTTATCCGTACAGAGTTCTCCCACCACCGCCGTGGTGATCCACTTTTTCAATTCCTTCTGTCCCATCATGGCAGTGGCATGGCGGATGGAGGTAATCTCCGAGTTGATGGCCATATTGTTTACCATTCTCAGCAGAGAGATGGTCAGCGCCGTGTCCCGTCCGATGATATCCGCCGCCTGGGTCAGTTCAAAATTGTCGCTGTTTACCGTATTTAACAGTTCAATGTAGTTCACCTTTAAGGGCGCCACCTCATGCTCGCCGCTGTTTACCGGGATGCGGTAGAAATTGCCCTCGTACAGCTGATATCCCCCGGAAGACTTAAGCGCCGCGAATTCCTCTTGATTGTCCACGCCCACCGCGCACAGATGGATCTTCGGGAATAATTTGGTAAAATAGATTTTGGCCTTGCTGATGTCTATTTTCTTGTGATTCAAAAATACATAGTCCGTCAGCTTCAAAATCTCACGATAAGACTCAAAATCCGCCACCTGCAGTTTGCGCATTGCCAGCTTGTAACCCTGGCTCTTCAGTTCCGCCAATCGCTCTATGTACATGGGCTCCGGCTTCACGGTGGGATCCATCAGCAGCACCAGACGCTCATGGGGGGCGTCACACTGCTCTGAGATATCAGAGAAAATAGACATATTACTCACTGTCACAAACACATCGCTGTCTGAGGAAAGGCTCTCGATTCCCATACTTTGAATAATCTCCAGCCCCTCAATCCTGGCCGCTCCGTCGAACCGCCCTGTCCCCAGCAGACTGGGGTTTAGAAATGTGTTCTTCTTTTGCACAAACAAGGAATATGCCCCGATGTTTAAGTTTTCGTCAAATAGTGGAATTAATGTAACCAGCATGTCTTCTCCCTCCGTATTTACCAGTTCATGGTCTTTTTTATATAAGGCGCAAGCACCTCCGCCGCCGCCAGATGAAATCTCTCCAGCGGATGAAAATTTGCCACATAGCCTATGTTCCCGTCCTGTTCCGGCAGACGAAGGGTATGCACCTGCCGATCTCCGGTATGTTTTCTGTAGTTCTCACAGGCCCGCTCCATCCAGGGGCAAAGCCTCTGTCCCATGATGCCCAGCACACAAAACAGTTCCGCCCGGGGATTGCGCTGCCGCACATCCTGCAGAAAACGCTCATAGGCTTCCGCATATTCCTGCTGCTTTTCCAGAGTATCCTGACAGAAACTGTCATCATTGGTCCCCAGATTGACTACCACCGCCTCCGGCTGCAGCCTGGAAAAATCCCACTGCGTCTGCGTGGGATCGCAGCCTCCCGGAAACCGATCCCGGCTGAAACCCACACTGTGATAATAATCCGGAATCAGCTGCTCCGCCATACGCCGCTGCGGATCGTCCGTAAACCCCGAGATAATTCCAAATCCGCTGGCCGAAAACAGAGTGTAATCCACATCCAGCAGCCGGGCCGTATGATGGGCATAGGCTCTGGTGACATCCTCCGTGGCCGTGGAAAAACCGTGGCTGAAGTCCTCATCGTCAACGCCATAGCCGCAGGTGATGGAGTCTCCTATAAATTCCACCAGATGTGCCTTATCGGGCAGAGGAACCATCAGATCTTCCTCCCCGGTAACCAGCGGCTCTACACCGGCCACAGACATGGCGCTCTCCGACAGCTTGATCAGCTGCACCTCAAAATCTCCAGGTATCTCCTGATCTATTACCACCAGCCTTTTATGCGGGCTGTCTATCATCTCATCCCGTATCCGAACACCGTCCACATACACTGCCAATCTGGCATAATTGCCATCCGGCTCCCCGTGCTTTGCCACATAGCCGCCACATATGGGAATCTCCAGATATCTGCCGGTAAAACGCATCCCAATCCCGCTGCCCGACATGGTCAGCCACAGCGTATTCCCTATCTGATGGCATCTGCCCATCTGTTTTACATGCTCCCGATCCGCCTCAACATGTCTCATGTATTCCTTCCTCCATGTATGCAGAGCCTGCCCGCAGTACATGTTTATCACGTATAAAACGCCTTGCTCGATGCTTTGTACTTATTATAGCACATATCTTTTCTTTTTTAAAGATTCTTTTTATAACATACACATGCCGCACCGCCCTCACCGATACCGGATTAGATACGACCGCACCTGCCGGCGGACATACGCCCACCGTCTTTCCATTTCAATAATTCCAGAAGTACCCGTCTCTCTTCGGCTGTCTCCTCAATCATCTCCTGGCTGACGTTTCGGCCGCCGTACGCCACGCCTCCGACAGCACATGCCCGCCCGCCAACAGGCAGACCAAAAGTTGACATCCATCCTTCTCACCGCTCATCCCTTGGACTGCTCTGCCTGTCCATCTCTCCTTCGCACTCTGTTCACATCTGATTTTCCTATTGCAGCATATATCCTTTCTATATTTAGATTACATGAATTTATTTAGCAGGCAGCCACGCTTTCTCTTGGAGTTTAGGCGAAATGTTCCTACCCTTCCATCTCATCAGTCAAACAGGATCTCCTCCACCGTCACAAAAGTGTATCCCTCCTCCAGCAGTTCGTCCACCGCCCTGAGTGCCGCCTCCACGGAGGTCTCATAGTAGTCGTGCATAAGGATGATATCATTCTCCTCCACCTTGCTCACGATCTTTTGTATGATGCAATCCGCGTCCCGGGAACACCAATCCAGGGGATCCACCGTCCAGAGTACGGGAAACATGTTCAGTTCCTGCTCAAAGCTCTTGTCCCAGGAGCCGTAGGGCGGGCGTACATAGAGCACCTCCTGCCCGATGATCTCCTCCAAAATCTCGTTGGTCTTTATCAGTTCTTCCTTAAAAATCTCACGATTGCCCTTCCGCAGCTGGATATGGCTGTATGTATGATTGCCGATTAGGTGTCCTTCGGCTCGTGTCAAGACATACATAAAAAAATATGTTTCCCAAACGTCTGAAAGCACTCTGCTATTCCCTGAAGTTCCAAACAATCTCTATGGAATTTTCCTTCCCGATCCGAATTTCCTTTACCAGTTCCTCCAGCATCTCCCGCGTCAGTTCCTTTACAAAAGCATACCGTCCTAAGTCCACGGTCTCCCTGTTCTTACTTTGTGCCGCCTCTGCGAGTTTATCAGATATTTCTTTATACTGCTTGGTAATTTCGTCCTGTCTGGCGGCTATCTCCCCTTTTCGTGAGAGGTATTCCTGCTTTCGGATGCGCCCCTCCGCATAATCCTCAAAGGCCGCTGCCTGTCTGGCTTTGCATCGGTCCGCCTCCTTTTGGCATTCCCGGAGTTTTTCCTGCAGGATGCTCTGCTCTGTCCGGCCATCCTGCCGTGATTCCTCAGGCTGTCCCGCAAGCTGTACCTGAATCCGCAAGGATTCCAGCAGGCTTTCCTCCAATTCTTTCTCACCTATCCTGACACATGCACAGGGAGCCTCCGGCAGCACCTTTCTGGTGGTGCAGTAATAATATGCCTCTTTCCCGCTTTTCGACAATGCCTTGCCACAGTATGCGCATTTCAGCAGCCCCCGGAATCGCTGGTACGGTTTCTGAGGCGTTTTCGTATGGCGGCAATGCCTCAAAATGGTCTGCGCCTGTTCAAATAATTCTTTCGATATGAGGGCTTCATGGGCATCCTCCGCTATGATCCATTCCTCTTTTGGCAGGAGTTTGGATATCTTTGCAGAAACGTCCTCCTTTGCCCGTGTATGGCTGACCAGCCTGCCCGTGTAACGCTCATCGCATAAGGTGCGTCGCACATTTTCCCGGGTCCAGCAGGTCATATCCCCCGCCACCCGCCAGCTATGTCCTGAGTCTGTATGGTTTTCCCTCCGGTACATCAACGGGGAGGGGATGCCGTCGCGGTTCAGTTCCACCGCAATGGCTGTCGGCGTGATGCCCTCCGCCGCCCTCCGGAAGATCCGGCGCACCACTTCCGCCGCAGGCCCGTCAACCTCCAGTCTGCCCTTTTCCGTCCCCGACTTTTTGTATCCATAAAACGCTATGGTTCCCTGGTACTCCCCTTTCCGCATTTTGGCGTGTTTGACGGAGCGGATCTTCTCAGACACGTCACGGCTGTACATTTCATAGATCAGCGCCTTTAACGACACATCCAGGCCGGCGGTACTGCCCATCCCCTGGCCGCTGTCATACCCCTCATTGACGGCGATGAACCTCACGCCCAGGAACGGAAATATCTGATCCAGGTAATCCCCCACCTCCACCAGGTTGCGCCCAAACCGGGAAAAATCCTTTACAATGATACAGTTTACCGTATCTCCGGCCAGGGCAAGGAGTTTCTGTATGCCGGGACGGTCAAAGCTGACGCCGCTGTAACCATCGTCCAAAAACTCCAGTATGTTCCAGCCATCAAACTCTCCATGGCTTCTGACATAATCCAGAAGAAGCGCCCGCTGGTTTCCGATGCTGCAGCTCTCCCCCTCATGGGCATCCTCGTTGGAAAGGCGCATATATAGCGCAATGGTCTTCATGCTCCTGCCACCTCCCCAATCCCATGGATGCCATCCGCTATGTCTTCATCCATGCTGTCCATGGTATTGCCGGCCCCGCCTGCGCATGGCACGGCACCGCATTTTGACGCTCCGAAATCTCCGCCCTTTCCAACCGTTCTTTCATACTTTCCTGCTTCCCGGGCCAGCCGTGTAAACTCGTCCTGGAAATTCCAGGTTATCTCCACTTCATTGTACCCGGATACCCTGATCTGCCTGAGCAGTTCCAATGCCATCTGCCGGGATAACTCCAGCCCCTCCCCATCTGCTTTTCCCTCCTGATACTTCTTAAGGGCAGCGAGCCATTTATTCTGCGGGGAGAATGCCCTGATCTCCTGCTGCTCCTGTTTTTCTGTTTTATCCAGTTCCCCCCGCAGCCTTTCCGCTTCCTCCTCATACTGCCGTTTCAGGGACAGGTATTCCGTTTCCGTCAGGGTATGGTCGCTTAACGATTCATACAGGGAGCCCCGCAGGGATACATTGCGCCTGATCTTCTGCTGCAGCTGTTTCTTCCTTTCTGAAAGTTCTTTTCCTTTTTCCCTGAATTCCGGCTTCTTCTGCAGCCGCCCCAGCATTTCTTCCAGTTCCACGGCCAATCTGATCTGCACCTGCAGGGACTGCAGGATACACTCCTTCAGTTCCGGCTCACCCACCCTTTTGATGCTGCATCCCTGGCCGCCCAGGTTTTCCGCATAGGTGCTGCATTGGAATACATACCTTGCCGTCCCTGCCGGGGACACGCTTTTATGCCGCATCATCTTTTTACCGCAGTCTGCGCAGACAAGCAAGCCCTTAAGGATGTTTTCCGAGGTCGCATATTTCCCCCTTATCTCCCGTGCTTCCAGACGCCGCTGCTCCACCAGCTCCTGTACCCTTTCAAATGTTTCCTGGTCTATGATCCCCTCATGGGTGTCCCGCACAATGATCCAGTCCTCCCGGGCAGTCTTTTTCAGGGGGATGCCGTCGCTCAAAGACTCTTTTACCTTTCCCTGGGCCGTATGCCCCGCATAGGCCGGGTTCTGCAGCATGAACCGGATATGGTATGCCTTCCATATGGCACTGACGCCGGTGGGTTTATCCTTCCTGTTCCCATGCCGGTAATGGAACATGGGCGGGGAAAGCGCTCCCCCGTCGTTCAGCCGCCTTGCGGTCTGCGCTGCGCCGAGTCCCTCCAGTCTCCACCTAAAAATATCCCTTACCACAGGCGCGGTTTCCCGGTCTATCACCAGCCTGTGTCTGTCCTCCCCGGAGCGCAGATACCCATAGGGCGGATGCCCGCTGGTGATCTGGCCCTTTGCCCGCATGGTCTCAAAGGTGGAGTTGATCTTCCGGGAAATGTCTTTTGCGTATAGGTCATTTACCAGGTTCTTCAGGGACACGACCATCCCATCCGTATCCCCGGACAGGGTATCGTATCCGTCATTCACCGCCACCAGGCGGATACCCATGTAGGGGAATATCTTCTCCAGGTAATACCCGGTCTCCACATAATTGCGCCCAAAGCGGGACAGGTCCTTTACCACGATGCAGTCTATCTCCCTGTGCCGCACCTGGTCCATCATCTGCTCAAAGCCGGGTCGTTCAAAATCAGTGCCCGTCTCGCCGTTGTCGCAGAACACGGCTGCAAGCCGCATGTCCGGCTGCTTTTCAATGTATTTTTCCAGCATGTAGCGCTGTGTGGATATGGACTCCCTGTTCTTTTCCAGGTCCTCCCCCTCCACGGACAGGCGCACATAGGCCGCCGCATTGTATATCTTTTCCGGGACAATGGACGGACAACTCTCCCTTTCTTCTGATATGACAGCTTTCCTGCTCACCCTCGCCATCCTACACCGCTCCTTTCTTGGAGCGGCTGGCTCCCTCTCCGAAAGCGGTCATCCCGTTTCCTGAAAGAAGTGCTTCATTTATTGGAGAAATTACATCCCCTCCAGCTGCAATGTCAAGCGGCTGTATTTTTTCCACACTCTCTATGAGCGACAGCGCCCGCTCATAGCTGTCCTGGTACTTGAACCTGATCTGGATGCGGCAGTCCTCACAGACTTCTATCCTGTCAATCAGAGTGACCGCTATATGCCGCGTCAGCTCCGTCAGGTTCCTGTGTTTCTTAAACTGCTCGATCCAATGGGTTCCACCCGTGCGGTTCTGGAGCAGGCTCCTCATCTCCTCCCGGAGCCTCTCCATTGCCGCCTGCGCCTCCTGGAGCTTCCCGTCATACAGGGATTTCAGTTCCAGATACTCCCCTTTGCTCACTATTCCATCCACGAAGGACTCATACAGGGAGGTTTTCAGGCGGGTATACTTCTCCGCCTCCTCCTGCTTCTTCAGAAGCTGCCGGTCCGCTTTCTCCACCTCCGCCTGATGGTAGGGCAGCGTATCTATGTAGGCAAGGATCCGGTCTATATCCGCCGTCTGGGCGATATGCTGCTTTAAGGCAAGGAACACCGACTGCTCCAGCTGCCCGCCGCTTACCCTGTGGCTGCTGCATTTCCCATTGGTGCGGTTATTGCCGCACATATAGTACACATAGGTCTTCCCGTTCCGGCACACGCTGTTGCGCACCATACCAAAGCCGCAGTCCGCGCAGAACACCAGGCCGGAGAGCAGATAGACCGCCTCCTCCTTTGGCGCTACACGGGTATCCTGCAGCAGGAGCCGCCCCACCGCAAGAAAATCCTCCCTGTCAATGACCGGCTCATGGCTGCCCTCCACCCGTACCCATTCCTCCCTGGGCTTTAGCAGTGTTTTCTTTACCTTATGGTTGGGCGTGGTCCGCTTCCCCTGCACCATGGTTCCGGTATAAAGCTCGTTGCGCAGGATGCGCCCCACTGCCACCGCCGTCCACCTGGCTTTTGTGTTTACCTGGAAGCCGGACTGATACCGCATCCCGCAGAACCGCTTGTATTCCATGGGGGACAGCTCCCCCCGGTCGTTGAGGCGGTCCGCTATCCGCTGCTGGCTTGCGCCCTCCAGCTTCCATCTGAAGATGTCCTTCACCACGCCGGCCGCATATTCATCCACCATCAGCTTATGGCGGTCAGCCGGGTCCTTCAAGTATCCGTATACAGCAAAAGAGCCGATGAAATCCCCCTTCTTACGTTTGGTTTCCAGCTGGCTCCTGACCTTTACCGAAATATCCCTGCAGTAGGCATCGTTGATCAGGTTCTTGAAGGGGATCAGGATCCGGTCCGAGGAAGTCCTGCCCTTTGCGCTGTCAAAACCATCATTGACGGCGATGAACCGCACCCCCAGGGCGGGAAATATCTGGTCGATGTAGCGCCCCGCCTCCACGAAATTCCTGCCGAACCGGGACAGGTCCTTGACCACCACGCAGTCGATACGGCCTGCCTCGATCTCCCGGATCATCCCCTGGAAATTCGGGCGCTCAAAATCCGCCCCGCTGTAGCCGTCATCCGCCCACTCCCCGCAGACTTCTATGTCCGGCTTATCCTCCAGGAATGCCCTGATGAGTTCCTTCTGGTTTACGATGCTGTCGCTCTCCTCCTTGTCGCCGTCCTCCTTGGACAGGCGCGCATAGACAGCGGCATGGTATATCCGGTCTGTTTTTAAATTTTCCATGGCGGTACCTCCAATGTAAAAAATTTCCCGTTAAAACTTTTCACAATGGGCCCCACCGGTCTGCTTATTCAAGCAGTATTGTAGCACTTTAAAGTGTGAAAGTCAAGCCTCCGGGTGAAAGTCGTCCCTCTTTTGTCATTCTCCCATTCGATCCGCAATGCTCCCCTGCCAGAATTTCCATGGGAAGTTTTTCATAAAAACCTGTGTACTGCCTGCAAATTCGTGAAACCAAAGCGCAAAGATCGCGCTTGGAAGAACCGTTTTGGCGATTCTTCGAGGAATGGCTTAGATTTTCAAGTGCCATGTCTTTGGCGCTTTAGGCCGGGTACTTTCCAGCCTTAGAAAACCTTCATCCCTTTCACCTTTCCATGCCTCACTGCATGGCCGCCAGATAATGCTCCAGCCTGTCTTCCAGTGTTGCCTCTGTATCCGAAAAACCGATCTTTACCACCACCTTGCCACAGCGGTAACAGTAAGGGTTCCTTATCTGCCGCAGGAAATCGGAAAAACGCTGCTCCCTGGGGAGCTTCCCGTCAACCTGCACATCCCTGATGTCCACAAGCGATTCCCTGTCAACCGTATGTATATCAACCTCCTTCATTTGTGCAAGATCCATTCCCCGTGCTGTCTCCATGCGCAGCCTCCTGTCTTGCTTGTTCTAATCTATGAAACATCTGCTTGTCTCAATGTCAGTTTTCAACTGCCATGTCTGTTTTTGACTGACGTGTCTGTTTCTGATGCCGTCTTACAGCTATATTCCTTTCCCGCATCACCCTTTGAAGCGGTATGGCAGCTTCCTTCCGCCCCTCTGCCCGTTGTACTTCTCTAAAATGACCCTGGCATAGCACAGGGCCACGCTGTTTGTGGAGAAGTCCGCCCGTCCCCTGCGGTTGATCTCGTCCGGGTCAACCTGGGAAAGCTTCATGGCAAAGGTACGGTCACTCATCTCCGTCTCATATGTTTTCACAAACAGCGCCATTCCGGAGAGGATGGATGCCGTCAGCCCACAGGAAGTCTCCTGGGCAGATATTTCCTCCGGGGCTTCCTTTTCTTTTGCGGCATATTCATCCACGGACCGGATTTCCCTTGATGCCAAAAGGGTGGCGGCCTCCTTCTGCTGTTCCGGCTCGAGACGGGAAAGCTTCAGCGCTGACTTTTTGGATAGTTTCGCATCCGCCCCCCTATGATCTCCTTTGTCTCCGGGGAGAGGTTTTTTGCCGTCTGTATCTGCCTCCTGACTGTGCAGGGGTTTACACCCAGTTTCTCCGCCGTGTCCTCCACAAACGACCTGGCAGGATCAGATGTGCATTTTGCACTTCTGGTTTTTCCGCTCCTGCGATCCCCACCGTTTTTTGTCTCCGGATGGAGGTGTTCCTCTAGGGATTCCCCCGGTGCGGGAAAGTCCCTGCCTGCCTCCAAGAGACGCTCATAGGAATCCTCACGCCCAGGCACATATCGGCTTTCCTTTGTCTCCGGGTCAGTAACTGTCCGCCCACGTTTCAGGTCTTCCATAAAATAACGCTCCCTGCGCTCTCCCCGGTAATACTCCCGATAGACCTCCTCTGTAACCTCAATCCTCTTTCCTTCTATGTACAAGAAATATTCTTTTTCTGCCATTTCTACCCTCCGAATCTGAAGTTTTCCCCATAAATATGGTGGTTTTATGGAGTATAAAATAACATTTTGTCGAAAAGAAAAGCACCGTAACCTTTTTACTGGCTACGGTGCTGCTATTGGAATGAATCCCTTTTCCTTTTTTTCGTTTTTTCTGCAAAAGCTGTTTCCTTCCGACGGTGGGGAACAGCTTTTGATGGACAATTTTGCCAAACCCCCTCATTTTTTGTTGATAAGAAGATTATAACAGAGCATCATTTGAATTGAGCAGATCCAAATGACGTTCTAATGTCAGCACGTTCCGATTCATAACTGGCACAATTTCGCTTTTCTTTCCACCCTTTCCCCTCTCAGATACTTCCGTTTTAACCACTACAATAATATTGTTTCATATTCTCCATTTCCGGGCTTTCTTACGCCAGTTCATCTAAAATTCATCATATTACACAACAGTCTCCTATCGTCAGCTTGGAATCGGCAGGAAGTGAGAGCGATACGATAAAAAGGGTACCAAAACAGACCACGAATGGATAACTACAATCAGGCAATTCATGGTCTGTCCTAAGTGTTATGTATGCTCATAGTTCAAGTTTTTTATTAACTTGCGTAACATTTCCAAAAAAATTATACTTTGCGGACAAGGTATATACTGTTAATAGTCATTTCTACAGGAAACGAATCACCAACTATATTCTGTCAGCCGCAAAAAATATGTTTCTCCGGGAGTAACATCATATATAATGATTGAATTATCTTTAAATTTATCGCCGTTATCAAGAGAATTCAGAAAGACCGTTCCCGTGTCAATCAGATATTCTTCGCTGTCATACAGTTTGTAAGCGATTATGTCATAGCCGGAATCACTGCCGTAAGTCTTCTGGCCTGTCAGCGTTATTTTAAGCTGTGGAGTGTACTCCTTCTCAAATGTGTAGGATACTTCCGTGATTTGTATCATGGATTCTGTATTGCCGTCATATCCTTTCACCTTTATGTCTACGGGCAGATTATCTACGGTCAGTTTAACATCACTGACTGGCAGACAATACAACGCCATACAGTTCACCTCATCAAAGAGGGCAATCGTTCCTTTGCGTACCGTAAAATAGACGGTTCCGCTGGAAGATTTTCCTTCCTTGATTTCTGCGGTGGGAATGCGGATATCGGCTAAATACCGTGTTCCGGCAGCGTTGCTTTCATAATAGCCGAAGTCATCATCGGTTATAGATTTTGTCGCAGCCAAAACTTCCTCGCCATTGTCATTTACAATTCGTAAATCGACATCCACATTTGCAGAAACAACTTTCCCCGCCCCGTCTAACAGTTCAAAGAACAAGCTGTAATCATCCGTTCCCTGATTATATTGAAATGACCATCCCTTCATCGTTTCAACGCGCTCATAATCTGTGTCCGAAGACGGCTCTGTGTCGTTGGTCCCTTCATCCTGAGACACTTCTTTTCCGTCAGGGCTGGCAACTGTGGGAAAAGCCAAACATCCGCATAATGAATACAATAAAATTGCAAACAAAAAGATTATGCTCTTTTTCATTGTAGCCCCTCCGTTATTGCGAATCATCTGCGGCATGGCGGCTTTTCAGGACATCAAGCATCTGCTTTTTCAGATTGCGCATATCGTTTCGGAGACGCAGACAACTCACTCTATTGCAATGTTCCTCCAAATAACAGGTCTCACACAGCATCTGTTCAATTTCCTGTTCCATCAATTCCTCATCTGTTGGCAGCTCATATGTTTTAATCTGTTTGATTCCTTCCGGGTTTCTTAGACCAAAATCGATCTGTTTTCCGTTCCCCGTTTTTACATAGCGGTAGATCTCTGCAAAGAACGAGAGACAATCCCCAACCTGGAAACCTTCAAACCCGGATATGCCCATCCAGACATGGTCTTCCTTGCCGACAAAGCAATCACCGTCCGGATACATCCCCTCAACTACTATGCGTTGGAAACAGATCCTTTTCCCTGTATTCTTTTCAATGCAGCCTTTAAAGCCCAAGGGAATGTTATGGAAACATGTTTCAAACCAATCGCGTGTTTTGTGAAAAGACTTGATCTGCACCTCAAGGTATTCGTCATAGGTAAATCTGTCAGCGCCGACAACACTCTTATAACCTTCCGGATCAAAGTCGATTGTACCATCATATGTACATACAAGTTCTTTTTCACCATAATAGGTGCCAAATAAACATTCTTCATCCGGAAATTTTTTGATCAGGGACGCAGCTTTTTTCAACCGTTCCCTCCGTTCTTTTTTCCGGCGATGATTTTGCTCCGCTTCTTCCAGGTGCATCTGTTCCTCAATGTATTCAGCTTCATCAGACGTAAGCAGCGGAACCATCTGCTCAAGATTGTCATATCCTCCATTTTGAAGACGTGTCCTGAACCGTATAAGCACTTTCTTCAACATTTCTGTTGAAAGGTATTTTGCTTTTTTGATTGAGCAGCTATAATAGCACCCGCTATGAACATTGCCCTGAGCGCTTCCATATAGAACAGCCGTATTCCACGGGCATAAGTAATGTTCCTTCTGGACGAGACTTCCCCCTTTCAGTCCTTTTTCAAACTCTGGGAAAATCTGAGGATTGCCACATCCCTCCTGGTCGCCTGTCCAAAAACCCGACGGTCCCTTGTCAGCGTGTAAAATCATCATATTCAGGACAGGAATAGTAGCTTTTTTTGTTGCTTCGTTTTTCATAAATTATACCTCCGTTAATAAGTGCTGCAGACAGCAGCCTGACATGCTAACAAAGGTAAGCCCTTAACCGCTATTCCTGTGCCGGATATGTATAGTCCTGCTTTTCCTTCAAAAGTTTTTCCCAGTCCCGTTCTTGCCGCAATACTCGCAGAATATGGATCTCTTTTTCGGGTTCTTTTACAATATAAAAAATGATGGAAGGCGGGAATGGTTTCTTAAAGATGTTATAAGAGCGGTAATAAATATGGGTATTGCCAAAGATGCCACCCAGAAAACCGATTTCACTGATTTCCCGTTTCATTTCATATTCAGATCGGTCTGCCCGCTCTCTGCCAAATTCCTGTTCAATATAGTCGGCAATCTCTGTCACATCATAGATTGCCTCCCATGTTAAAATTACCTTACGCTCTTGCACTTCTTCTGTTATCCCTCAATTCTCTGATTTTTTGAAAAGCCTCATCAAGCGGGAGCTCTTTTCCTGCCTCCATATCATCAATGCCTCTGTCGAGCATTCTCATCAGGTGTTCCTCTCCCTGTAAAACATTTATTTTTCTATCATTCAAAGCTGTATCCATAAAATGCACCCCACATCATCAAACTTCTGTGACAATAATTAGTGTTACCATTCTATTTTATCTTACCACATCTTGAAGTAAAACGAAAGTGAATTTTGAGAGTTGATTATCCCTAAACGCCTCTCGCCGTTGTTTGGGACCAAAAAATCTTTCAATGTATGGCATCCATAGGAGAATTTGTTACAGCATGATACATCTTTTAATAATCTTCGTTTAAAATAACTTTGAAGACTTTGTTTTTATGATTACTGCACTTCATCTACACTTGCCAGCAATGTTTCAGAATATCCTTTTCGGATATTCTGAAACGCTGGCTGGGGACACCCCAGGCCCCGGCAAAGGACGCAAGGCCTCCGCAGAAGCGGAGACCTGCGCCTTGCGAACATGCCTGCGGCATGGCTTTTCACAGGCACAGCCTGTGTCAGTTTTTCCATTCACCGGCCAATTCCTGCGTTGGACACTTCTATTTTCTCCCGTGTCGGCATCCGCATCCACTGTAAAAATTTTTCCAGGTTTCTTCTGCTTCTTCATTGACATCACAGACGCCCGCCTCTACAATGGGAAACAAAAGGAAAGCACAAAAAGGAGACACTGCCATGGCTTATTTTACCTGTGACGCCTGCCATTACATATTTCGGTCCGATGATATTCCCTCCTCCTGTCCAGGATGCGGCGCATCCTCTGTCGTTGCACGGAACGACACGGGCAGGAAGTTTCAGGTTCCCGCCATCCGGTGGTCCACCGAGGCGGAAATGGAACAGGGCAGGCTGGCCGACCAGGCGGAATCCTCACATAAATCATTTCTGGAACGTGTCAGGGGGCTCTCCGGTTATACCCTTTCCGATGACGAATACCACATGGCCCTGATGCTCCTTTTCTATTTCAAGTCCACACCGGAGGAATTTACCGCAAAATACCTGGATGACCTACTTCATGGGAAAAAATCTTATTTTGAAAGCAGGATAGCCGAGACCTCGGCAAGAAACCTGTACACCCAGGCGCAGAAACATTTTGTATCGGAGCTGGGCAGGGAACGGCGGGAGACCGGATGCAACGATGCAGCGGAGGTGGCATCCTATACGGAAAAGGGATCCGCAGCCAGCCTGCTCCTCCTGTTCCGCCAGAATGATACAGACCGGATCCTCTGGAAAACCCCAAACCTCACCAACATCCGCAGCGTAAAGTTTGACCCGGTTGTCAAGGAACCCGGCGAGGATTATGTCCGTTTCCTGATGGACTGGCACAACTCGGTCAGGCGCTGATCCCCAGGGAGGCAGCCGCATGAATAACCGACAGAAAGACACTATCCTGGCATTGCTGAAAACTGATAAAGCCAACCGGAACTATGTGAACCATTACTGGTTCCCCCATACAGATTTCCTGGATCCGGCGGACGATTTTACCGCTTTCGCGTGTGAACAGCTTGACGGGAAAAAGGGGTACACTGCCCTGATTGAAAATCTGCTTGCCATGGACGGGACCGCCAAAGTATTTGTGGAAGTTTACGGCCTTGAGAAAAATGGGAATGAGCAGTTTGTCTATGCCGATACCCTGGTCATTTTCAGCCGGTTATCCCTTGAAAAGGTAAGACAGGTATTTAATGAACCGGAAGACATATTTCCGGACGATATCGGGGAGGAGTCCGTTTTCCCGCAGCCTGCTTTCCTGATTTGTGAAAACGGGGAAGTGATCCCATGCACGGAATTATCCGATGCGGGGCATTCCATTTATTACTGCTGGTGGGATTAAACCCTGTTTCCCACAAACAAAAAAATCATCCCATGCCGGTGTTGCCCTGGCATGGGATCTTTCGTCCTGGCCGTAACCAATCCTTCGGCCTTGGCCTGTCCTCCATTGGATCCTGCGCTTTTAGAACACAACCACCAACAGCATCTTGAATTTCTCCATTCCATAAACGGCATGGGGGTGTCCCGCGGGCATGACAATGGATTCCCCCTCATGCAGCAGATGCTCCGTGCCGTCAACCGTGATCCTGCCCGTGCCGTCCAGGCAGACCACGAAAGCGTCACCGCCGGATTCATGGGTACTGATCTCCTCCCCCTTGTCAAAGGAAAACAAGGTCACACTGACAGCACTGTTCTGGGCCAGCGTCCTGCTGACCACCTGCCCTTCCTGGTAAGCGATCTGTTCCTTTAAGGTAAGTACCTCCGCTTTCCGGATATTTTTCATGATCCCGTCCATAATTCAGCCTCCTGTTTTTTTATTCTTGTTGACCCCGGACGCATCGGCACACATGAAACCGGGTGCCTGCAGTCCCCTGTGTTGACAGTATACCATAATTTTGCACGCTTCAGCGTGCATGGAATCAGAAGTTGACACGGTGCCCTTCTGTGTCAACATTGTACCAAGCCGCTTACGCGGCAGCAAGTGCTAAAAAAATTTTCCGTCAAATCCTAAAAAAAGTAGCAGTTTTTGTATTTATAGTGTATTGTTAAGTTACCCCTAACCAAACAACCACATAAAACAAAAACTGCTATGATTAGTTTAACACAGATTTTCGGGCCCTACAACTACATATTTGATTTTTTTATCCGTCCGCCTCCCTTGGCAGTGTTCTGTTTTTTCCGCTCTGAGATTACTTCCATAACAATTCCTGCCGCAACCGCAACTGCCCCAACTGCCAGGCACTCCTCAAGGAACTCTGGATTGACAGAAGGAAAGCGGAAGTCATCGACGCCCCCTATTTCCATGTGGTCTTTACCATCCTAAAAGTCGTATAATGTATACTCAAATAATCAGCTAAGAATTACGCCCAGT
>ERZ779637.83-NODE-83-length-66239-cov-25.679741_pt1 | contig 66239 bp, 78 predicted proteins | sample MGYA00514196_ERZ779637 | MGnify/ENA primary metagenome ERZ779637 (study PRJEB29562, sample SAMEA4376700) | mouse gut metagenome | isolation source: Cecum | study: EMG produced TPA metagenomics assembly of the A DSS colitis mouse model was used to assess the...
TAAAAGAGGTCTATCACAATCTTTTTGATGAAGCACTGGAACGCTACAACGCAAAACAGAAACGGAGTGACCGAAAGATTGACGATTACTATGAGAAGATACGTCGGGGAAAGCAGGAGAAATTATTTTATGAAGTAATCTTCCAAATCGGCAACAAGGACGATATGAACGTGCAGAGTAGTGAGGGGCAGTTGGCGAAAGATATTTTATGCGAGTTTATGGAGCAGTTTCAGAAAAGAAATCCGAACCTGTTTGTATTCTCAAGCCACTTGCATATGGACGAGCAGACGCCGCACATTCACATTGATTTTGTTCCCTTTATCCGTAACAGCAAGCGTGGACTTGATACGAGAGTTTCCCTCAAAGGCGCATTGTCGGAACAGGGCTTCAAAGGCGGCACAAGGGGAATGACGGAATGGAATGAATGGATTGAAGCGGAGAAGCAGGAACTTTCTAAAGTCATGGGGCGGCATGGCGTACAGTGGAAACAGCTAGGAACACATAATAAGCATTTGTCCGTACTTGATTTTGAAAAACAGGAACGGCAGAAAGAGGTTGCGGAACTGGAACAGACAATCTCCGGCAGTAAAGAGGAATTATCTTCTATTCTTCATCAGCAGATAGCGGCAGGACAGGAAACGGAGCAGATACGGAAAGAGGGCGAAGTGATCCGGCAGGAAGTATCGGAACTTACCGTAACAAATCATCTGCTAAAGGAGCAGACGGAAACGCTGACAGAGGATAAAGAAAAATTGTTATCCGAAAATGAAAAATTGGAGAAACAACAGAAAAAGTTACAGCAGGAAATCAACAAAATGGTACAGTCAAAGGAAGTCATGGAGCGCAATATACACGCCTATGATGAAGATGTGAAATGGCAGTTGGCAGAGCCGGGGGCATTGATGAGCGCAAAGAATTATCGGGATAAAAAGGCACTCCCGCTTGTAGAGAAATTGAAAGAAGTGGTAAAAAATCTGACTATCAAATGCGTACAGCTTACGGAGCAAGGCAAGAAGCTGACCGCCAAAGTGGACGGGCAACAAAAGCAGATTAGCCGCTTGACGGATAAGGTCATGGAGCAGAGCGACACCATAGACCGATTGCAGGAAAAAGTGTCTTATTTGGGGCGTTTGGAACGTCATTTCGGCAAGGAACAGGTACAGTTGATATTGGAACGGTCAAAGGCATTAGAACAGGCGGAAAGGGCAAAGAAATGCCCGAAACGTGCCTTTGAAATGAGCAGATAGGAAAGTGAGGATTGATAGCATATGACTGATATGGAAAAGAAAGTTATGATACGGCTGTGCGCTAAAATCGTAACAGATACAGACCTTTACGAAACGGATAAGGAAGTGCAAAATCTGATAGACTGGGTATGCCTGTCGGAGAAGATAAAAGAAAACAATAATACAATCCGCAATCTGACCGGGGAATATAAGAAGATAGAGCCGGATTGCCGGGAGGGAGTGCGGGCGCAGTTGGAGCGTATGAAAGAACTCTGCAAAGAGCGCAATAATCTGTATGAAAAACAGAACGATTTGAAAGGACAGAAATACAAAATAGAAAAATCGTTGGAACGATAAGAAATGTAGGGTGTGGCGGTTGCTATGCCCTATACTTTTGTTGAAGATAAAAGAAAAAAGTGGTATAATCAGAGAGTAAATGATAAATAGCAGAAGGAGAGGATTTTATGAATTATATAAATACAATGGAAGATTTATTTCATATGCTTGACAGATATACAGAGGGAGTGGATTGGAATACTTTTTATACTAAAAGAGATAAGCCTGCCCCATTTTTGAAATATAATAAATTGCCAGATAAATGTGTTGTTGATTTTATAAGAGAGCATAATATTAAAAATGCTTGCGAATTTGGTTGTGGAGAAGGGCGTAACGCAGTTTATCTTGCTAAAAATGATATTGATACAGAAGCATATGATTTATCAGAAATTGCCATAGAAAACGCAAAAAGGAATGCAAGAGAAAGTAAGACGGAAAAAGTAATCTTTAAAGCAGAAAATATTTTTGTATTAGATTTAATGGAAAAGAAGTTTGACTTGGTAATAGATAGTGGTATTTTTCATCATTTGGCACCACATAGGCGTTTACAATATAGAGATATTGTATCAAGTATATTAGTAGAAGACGGCTATTTTATTTTGCTGTGTTTTGCGGCAGGGGAAGACGGTGCTGATGAAGTAGATGACTATGAGTTTTACAAGAGCAAACAAACAGGAGTTGCATTTACGGAAGAAAGATTGAAAGAATTTTGGGGAGAAAAATTTGATGTGGTAGATTTGCGTAAAGGGGAGAATATTGTGGATAATCAAATGTGGGAGAGCGAATATTTGTATATATGTGTATTAAAAAAGATTAGTTAATACTCATTACATAGAGCAAATTGCTATTGGTTTTCTTTGGTGACGTGAAAGACATGGTGCTAGCACCATGTAATAAGGGTGACTAAGGAGAAAACAGTTTTTCTATTTAAAATTGTAATACGAATTTGGACTGTGGAGGGTAGATGATAGAAATAAAGCAATTACAAGATGGTTTGGAGAAGCAAAATGTGACGAGGCTTATTTTAGAGGCTTTGCCAGAATGGTTCGGAATATCGGAAGCAAGAGAAGAATATATTGCGGAGAGTGCGGATAAAATATTCTTTTGTGCTTGCAATCAAGATAGACCGATAGGATTTCTTTGCTTAAAGGAAACAGGGAAGGCTACTGTTGAATTATGTGTTATGGGTGTCTTGAAGGAATTTCATCGAAAAGGCATTGGGCGGGAGTTGTTTCATAGGGCAAAGCAAGCGGCAAGTGAAGAAGGATATTCTTTTATGCAGGTAAAAACTGTTGAAATGGGGAAATATGAAGAATATGATAGAACGAATAAATTCTATCAATCACTTGGATTTAAAGAATTTGAAGTATTTCCTACGTTATGGGATGAGTGGAATCCTTGCCAAATATATGTTATGGATTTATAAAGTGTTTTTTCTTATGTGTAGTATTTACAAGGTGCTAGCACCATGTAATAAAGGCGGTTAGGGAGAAAATGAGGGTTGGTGAATGATTTGTTAGGCTTTAGTCCTTTTGAAAACCTTATTTTGCAATGGTTTTTTGGCGTAAATAAATACGGAACGATATTTTATAACTTTACCATCAAAAACATACATTAACTGTGTAATATTTCCAAAATGGGTTGCTAAATTGCCAGGATTTGCTATAATAAATGCGTGTCTAAAGGGACAAACTTTAATACAAAATAAGCCGTCCGTTTCAGAGGGCTATTTTTCTGCTAGTCTTGAAAAAGCCTTGTTTTCTGCGGTTTCCTTAGGTTACTTATATTTTTTGGTTTCGTCTTGTCGGTTTGGTTTCTTAGGGAATGGCAGATATTTTTGCCACGTGGATTTTGTTGCATGGGCGGATGCACCCCTTAACGGGGTAAAAAGCAAAAATCAATAACCGCTAAAAAGTATCATTTCGAGATTTGGAAAATGAGAACCTTTTAGCGGTTATTTTATCGTATGGGTATCTGGGTATTATGTGCAGTTGGCGGCCCTGCCGAAGCGGGGGGTAGGGTCAAATAATTTCGGATTCAATGAAATCTACATCAATAATATGCTCATTTCCTGCGGCGCAGCAATAATATACATACTCGCCAGGATATCCTTTGCCTGACCTGAAATATCTGTAGAAGGCTCCGCAGGACAGGTGCGGATTATTTTCTTCGGCTGGTGCATCTGTTGGAGGTTCTGCGTCTTCTGCGTCAAAAAATTCCGCGCCCCAGAGCGCATCCATTTTTTCAGCTTCGTCTTTGGCTTTCTGGTTTAATTCATAAAAAGTACATTCCATTTATGCTTGTTCTCCTTTTGGGTTTTGATGATCTATAGGCTCCGGGTAAGATAGTAGGTTTTCAAATGTTTAAACATATCTTTATGGTCTTCCGGGAAAACGGGAAGCCCCGCCGGGGCGGGGCTGGTATTCTTCCCTATGCTGCGGTAAAGCCCTGCGCTGCAAGTGCTTCCGTCAATTCTTCGTTCTTTTCGCCACTGAGTTTGCCGTTCCGGTCAATGATGTAGCTGCCGATGGCGAAAGCGTATGTGGGGGCTTTCTGGTATACCGGAGCCATTCCGATGAAGTCGCCTACTGCGGTTGCCAGTTCTTTGCGGCGGGGGCCGGTTACATTGTAGCTGATTTCCATGGTGCTGGCTTCCTTATTGGCTTGGGCTTCCTCTGCCGGTTCGGGGTTTTCGGTTGCCTGCTCTGCGGTATCCTCTGTGGTTTCCGGTTCCGCTGTGGCTTCCTCCGGCTCTGCCGCTTTCAGTATTGGCGGTTCTTCCGGGATGATGGTCGGTGCCGTTTCCTCCGGAGCTGGTGCTTCGGCGGCTTCTTCCTGCGCGGCTTTCCTCTGCACTTTGGCGGCTGCCTTTTCTGCGCGGGTTACTTTCGCCCTCGGCTCCGGGAATATTTTCGGAAGTACGCCGGATGCGTACTGGATTTCAAAAGTGATCTTGCCGTCCGCAGGTACATTGAAATGGAAGTCGAGAAGTTCAACCTCTTTGATGCTGTCCGGAAGTTCGATATTCTTGTACCGTTTTACTTCCTTGCCCTCTACCATGAGACATACCGGAACCGCGTCCCTTAATTTTGCTGTGATTTTACCTGTCTTCATATTGTTGTCCGCCTTTCTTATTTTGATATTTTTTGTATTGGCTGCTCGCCTTGTGAGTGACAGCTTACGCATTTTTGGTGTGAAAGCAAGTCTTTTTTCAAAGAATTTTTCTTTTTTCTAAAATGAAAAAAGATAGAACCGGCTAGCCGTGGGGATATTGGCTGGTCGGTTCTATCTGGGTATCAGGCATTTTCAAAAGGTTTCCCGCAGTCTGCGCAGATTACATTGACCTCGCAGGTTGCCCGGATGATGGTGCCGCAGCAGGGGCAGATATATTTGATGCTTCGGTTAATGGATTTTTTGCGCCCGCCTTTGGAGCTTCCGGCTGCCTGCAGGCGGCTGGCATGGATGCCGGTATCCCCCAAGGCGGATATAATCCATGTCTCGGCTTCCGGAGCCAAGGTCGTAACCGTCCAGCCGTATTTGGGATGTTTCTCAATATGCAGACCGTGGGCTTCGGCGGTGGCTTTGAATTTCAGGTTATGGTAATAGCCGTTGTTGCTTACGTCCTGGATATCATGCTGTAGGTTATACAAGTGGCTCATTTCATGGAGAAGTGTGGCAGCTATCTCTGTAATGGGGCGGTCGAGGTACTCGGCGCAAAGGTTGATTTCCCGGTAAAGCTCGTTATCTGCATTCCAGATTTCATGGATACTGCACCAGCCGTATGCGCTACGTCCGCCATCCGGGGATACGGTAATGGCTGGGCGGGTAAGCTCTCCAAGGAAAAAATGTTTATTGAATAGGTCAAACATTCCTTCGGTTTTCTTTACAATTTCGGATATTTGAAGCATTGCTGTGTCCTCCTTAAAATTATGTTTTAATTCTGTGTGACACAGCTTACATATTTTTAAAGTAAAAGCAAGCCTTTCATGTTAAATCCTATTTTTATCTCCCCATTCACACATCCCATCTAAAATAGGAATGAGTGATTTTCCGCGCTCTGTCAGGCTGTATTCGACTTTGGGTGGAATTTGCGGATATTCTTTGCGGTGGACGAGCTGATCTGCTTCCAATTCCTTTAAGGTAGAACTAAGCGTCTTATAAGAAATTTCCCCAATATATTTTTTCATTTCATTAAAGCGGACTATGCCAAATTCCATAAGCGTATAAAGAATTGTCATTTTGTATTTTCCGTTGATGAGGGATAATGTGTAGCTAAAACCTGTTGTTTCCAGGCATTCTTGTGATATACAGCGTTCACCCATTTTTACACTCTCCTTTAGGTAAGTATATAACTCTTATGTTAGTATCGCACTTAAAGGTGCGTACTTGTTTTCTGTTTCATTCTCGCTATAATTATAATATCAACAGCAGGAAAAGTCAATCCTGCAGGTAAAGGAGGCACAGACATGCAGAACTATGAGTATTTAGGAAAGCCGCTCCAGATTGGCAGACTGACCATTAGGAATAGGTTTTGTATGGCACCAATTGGCGGCGGACAGCACCATCTTCCGGGAGGTGGTCTGAAAGACGAAACGATACAATATCTTGTAGAGAGGGCGAAAGGCGGCTTTGGTCTGATTTTTACCGGGGCAATCGCAGCGGATGGAACCGTTGATCCGTATACCGGGGTTGGCCCGACAATCTTACAGAATCCGGATGCGTTTAAGATGACGGCAACGGAACTGAATGAGAGGGCAGGCGCTTACAGTACAAAAATCTTTGCTCAGATTACTATGGGACTTGGGCGGAATTACCCCAATCTTCCGGCACCATCTCCTGTACATGTTTTCCGGCATCCGGGGGAAGTCTCACCGGAGCTGACCCGTGACCAGATCAAATCTAAAATTGAGTCTGTTGTAAAGGCATCTAAAATTGCAAAGGATTCAGGCTTTTCCGGTGTAGAGGTACATTCCATCCACTGGGGGTATCTGCTTGACCAGTTTGCCCTGTCCATGATGAACCACCGTACCGACGAATATGGCGGCAGCCTGGAAAATCGTTTGCGGGCGGCAAAGGAAATTCTGGAAGGTATTAAGCAGGAATGCGGCAGTGATTTTCCAGTCAGCATGCGTCTTGGACTGAAAACTTTTGTGAAAGGATTTGAACAGGCAAGCCTGACCGGTGAGGAGGAAATTGGACGTACCCTGGAAGAAGGGATTGAGATCGCAAAGCTGCTGGAATCCTATGGCTATGATTGCCTGAATGTGGATACAGGTATTTACGATTCTTTCTATTATGCCTGTCCGCCTATGTATATGCCGAAAGGGTATCTGGTGGAATTGGCAGCGAAAGCAAAAGAAGCTGTTAATATCCCAATTCTGGCAGGAGGCCGCATGAATGAAGCGGATATTGCGGAGAAGGCGATTCGGGATGGCAAGATTGACGCGGTTGTCCTTGGCCGTGCGGCTTTGGCAGATCCGGAGTATCCAAACAAGGTGCTGACCGGACATACGGAGAAGATCCGTCCCTGCATTGCCTGCAATCAGGGATGTATCACAAGGCTCCAGCAGGGAAAACAACCTACCTGTGCAGTAAACCCGGCTGCAATGCGGGAAGTAAGGTACGCACTCCGTCCCTGCGTACAGCCGAAAAAGGTTGTGGTCGTGGGCGGCGGTGTTGCCGGTATGGAGGCGGCCAGAACCGCAGCCATGCGTGGGCATAAGGTTTCTTTGTATGAAAAGAATGAGTCCCTGGGCGGTAATCTGATCCCTGGCGGTTCCCATAGCTTTAAAAAAGAGGTACGGGAGTTAAATGCGTGGTATCAGAATGAATTAAAGGCACTGCCTGTGGAAATCCATACCGGGGAAACGGTTACTTCTGGCCAGCTCCGCAATATGGATGCAGATGTGGTCATTCTGGCAGCAGGTTCCGTCCCTGTCATGCCGAAGGTGCCGGGAATAGATGATAAAAAGGTGATTGGCTGTATGGAAGCATTTGCACATCCGGAAAAGGTCGGGCAGAAGGTCATAGTGATCGGCGGCGGCCTGGTTGGCTGTGAAATGGCATTGGACTATGCACAGGACGGTAAAGAGGTCACGGTCGTGGAAGCCCTGCCTAAGATCCTGTCAGCAGGTATTCCGTCCCCGATTCCAAATGGCCAGATGATCCCGGATCTGTTTGAACATCATCATGTGACTGTATTGGAGAACCACCGTCTTTCCGCTGTGGAAGATGGCAGGGTTATTCTGGAAAGTGATGGCCAGAAAAAGGCATTGGATGCGGATTCGGTTGTCATCGCAGTTGGTTTCCGTCCGGTTCCGTCCATGGCACAGGAACTTCAGGGATGCGGTGCCGTTGTTTATGAGATTGGCGATGGCCAGAAGGTCAGCACGATTCTTCATGCTGTGTGGGATGGTTATGAGGTAGGGAACAATATTTAATCTATTTATTATGGTATAAGGCAGAATGCTTTATATAAGGTCAAAAAAATTTAAGGAGGCTATTACAATGAGAGCAGAATTAAAGGAATATCAGGCAGTAGAGGCTGCTGCAATGAAGTTTGTCAAGAGTGTTGCTGAGGGCAACAGTGCCTATGCAAAAGAACTTTTTATTGATGAGGCTGTTTTATTCGGCTATCTGGACGGGGAACTGGAGCATGGTTCTATTGAGCAGTTCTATCACAATGTGGATACCGTGCCTGGCGGCGATAATTTCAAGGCCCGTGTGGATGTCCTGATGGTCGAGGAATCCCTGGCTGTTGTCCGTGTGTTGGAAGAAGGCTGGGGCAACCGCATTGATTTCACGGATGTATTGCTTCTGTTGAAGATGGACGGCGAATGGAAATGCGTTGCAAAGGCGTATAACCAGAATTCTAATACCATTCAGAAATAACCATCAGAAATAAACCAGTGTAGGGAGCGGAGAACAGGCGGGTGTGCTGGAAATGATGCCTGCCTGTTCTTTTATATGGTGACTGTATATGTCTGGACTTAAAACCACACAGGAATTGTTGGAGGAGACGCCCGTAAGCCATTTGGTCATCTGTTTAGGGATTCCGGCAATGTTCGGCCAGCTTTTCAATATTTTATATAACATTGTAGACCGCATTTTTATTGGTAAAATACCGGAAACAGGAAGCCTCTGCCTTGCGAGTATCGGTGTTTGTGCGCCGGCATTGACAGCCCTGACGGCTTTTGCATTTATGGTAGGGATTGGCGGGGCTTCTTATATGAGCATCAGCCTTGGGCGGAAAGAGGAGCGCAGGGCGCGGGAGATCATTGGAAATGCCTTTTTTATGATTTTAGTTATATCGGCGGCAGTAACTCCCCTGCTTTTACTGAACCGGGAAAAAATACTATACTTGCTGGGCAGCAGCAAAGATATGTACCCTTACGCAGAAACTTATTTTACAATATATGTCTGCGGGACTTTTGCATCGCTTCTTGGATGTGGGATGAACCAGTTTATTCTGGCACAGGGGTTTGCAAGGCAGGGCATGTTTTCAGTGGCACTTGGAGCTGTGGTAAATGTGGTTCTTGACCCTATCCTGATTTTTGGGTGCAGTATGGGGATTGCGGGTGCAGCATGGGGAACTGTTATTGCACAATGCTGTACTTGTGTTTATGTAATCTGTTTTCTGCGCAGCAGGATTATTCCGGTACGCCTGTGCCCAAGCAGGCTGCAAAAGAAGATTGTACTTAGAATCTTGTCCATAGGATGCATGTCATTCATGATTACGATATTGGATAACCTGATCATTATTTTTCTAAATACTTCGTTACGGAAATACGGCGGAGATTCGCAGGGGGATTTATTGATTACCTGTGCTACGGTTATCCAGAGTTTTATGACGATAGTAGCCTGTCCTGCACAGGGGATCACGACAGGATGCGGAACGATATTCAGTTTTCACTATGGGGCAGGAAATGATACAAAGATCCGGCAGGCTTTCCTTTATGTGTTTTTATTATGCGGAGTATACATCGGAACATTGGGAATTGCAGTGCAGGTATTACCGGAGGTGTTTGCAGGATTTTTCTTGAAGGAGTCAGGCACAATACAGTTGACCGCGGGCAGTATCCGTATGTATACGTTTGCATTGCTTGGTATTGCAGTACAGTATGCCTTGGTAGATGGTCTGACTGCAATGGGAAAGGTCAAATATGCGCTTCCGTTGTCGCTGTTTCGTAAAATTGTATATATGATATGCCTTTGCATTCTGCCGTTGTTTCTGGATATACGATATGTTTTTTATGTAGGGACGATATCAGATGCGGTGGGTGCTTTATTCAGCCTGATATTGTTTTGGGGTGCAATCAATCCCAGAATAAGGCGTGAATTGAGTAAAGAAAGGATAGTCAGACATGGACAAATATAATGCCACAGGCAGGATAAAAAAAGCCATTGATACCATATTGGGATTGCTGTTTATAGCGTTATTGGGGTATTCCTTTACAGGCACTCCTTTCCATGAGGTGGCTGGCATTGTATTTATTGCAATGACCATAATTCATAATAGCATCAACATAAAGTGGTATAAAGCAATAAGGAAAGGTATTTATAACAGGAAAAGAAAGATTGCGGTTGCCGTAAATTTTGCCTTAGTGGCAGATATGGTATCTATTTTGTTGACAGGCATTATCAATTCCAGATATTTGTTCCATACAGGCATCCATATGGCGGGCATTGGACGGATACATGCTGTTTTAGCTTTGGCCGGATTTGTGCTGATTGCGTTCCATGTACTGATTCATGCATTTGGCCGCGTACAAAAGAAATATAAGGTACTTCCGGCTGCTCTGGTAATACTAATCTCTCTTCTGGCGGTGCTTATGGATGTATGGCTGCTGCCCTATGTTAAGAGACATTTTCTGACAGTTGAGGTTGATCAGGAAACGGTTATCTCAGGTGAAAGCGTAGATTTTAACGGCAGAAAGATTCTGACCGTATATTTTACGAGGGTTGGCAATACGGACTTTGCTGATGGTGTGGACGCAGTCTCCGGGGCATCCCTGCTGCTCAATGAGAAAAAGGAATTCCTGGGGAACAGCCAGGTGATCGGGCAGATGATACAGGATGCTGCAGGCGGGGATATTGTTTCCATCAACACGAAAGAACATTACCCGTCTTCCTATTCCGATACTGTATCGGCGGCAAGTGAGGAAATGGGGCGTCAGGAACTGCCGGAGCTTGTGGATATGCCGGAAAATATTGATGGGTATGATTTGGTATTCCTTGTGTTCCCATTATGGTGGGATACGATACCGAAACCTGTAGAGGCGTTCCTGAATCGTTATGACTTTTCAGGGAAATCTGTCATACCTGTGGTAACCCATGGCGGAGGCGGTGCAGGCAGAAGCATAGAGGACATAAAAGCAGTGTGCAGTGGGATAGTTGTGGAAAAACCATTGGAGATATACTGCGGCGATATACCATATTGCAGGGAGCAGGTGACAGAATGGCTGAAAGGATTATGAAAGCCGGATTAAAGAATAGGTTTTGGTATGGCTTATTATAAAATCAAGAAGGAAGAAAAAAGGAGGAATCGTTGTATGAGTAAGAAAATTGTTGTTATTACAGGAAGCCCGCGCAAAAACGGTAACAGTTTTGCCATGACGGATGCGTTTATCAAGGCCGCCGAGGAGAAAGGGCATACAGTTACCCGTTTTGATGCCGCCTTGAAAAAGGTAGGTGGATGCCGTGCCTGTGAAACATGCTATTCCATAGGGAAAGCATGTACTTTTGATGATGACTTCAATACGATAGCGCCAGCTATTTTGGAGGCAGACGCTATTGTATTCACGATGCCGGTCTACTGGTACTCTATCCCGGCACAGATCAAGGGTGTCATAGACCGGATATTCTCTTTCGTAGTAAGCGGTAAAGACATTTCTGGCAAGGAGTGTGCGCTGATTACCTGTTGCGAGGAAGAGGATATGTCGGTCATGGATGGAGTCCGTATCCCCATGGAGCGTATGTGTGCTTTGAACAAATGGAAAATGGTTGGCGAGGTTCTGATCCCTGGGGTTCTGAATGTGGGTGACATTGACAAGACGGATGGCTGCAAAAAGGCAGCGGCTTTAGCAGATGAGATTTAAGGAGGGGAATATGGGTAAGAAGATTGTGATTCTAAATGGAAGCCCCAGGAAAGCGGGGAATACAGCAGCTTTGACAGCAGAATTTACGAAAGGCGCAAAAGAAGCGGGAAATACGGTTACAGAATTTTTCCTTGATGGTATGGATATCCATGGCTGCAAGGGCTGCTTTGGGGGCAAAAGCAGCAGGGAATGCCCTTGTGTCCAAAGAGATGATATGGATAAAATTTATCCTGCGGTAAAAGAATGCGATGTGGTCGTACTTGCCACACCGTTGTATTACTGGAATATGAGCGGTCAGATTAGGACTGCCATTGACCGCCTGTTTGCATTAGAGGAAGGCGATGGGAATCTCCTGAGAGGGCATGGCAGGGCTTCGGCACTGCTGATGGCTGCGGAAGGAAATGGTTTCGATGATGTGCTTCTTTACTATGACCATTTGATGGAACATTTGAAATGGGAAAACCTTGGGGCTGTACTTGCCGGAGGGAATGGGCATGTGGGTGAGATTGAAGGGAAACCAGAGCTTCAAAAAGCCTACGAGCTTGGAAAATCAATTCGATAACCCAATGAAAGGAAATACTTATTATGAATAAAATCAATTTACCGCAGGCGGCAAAGCTGACTTCTCCGAATCCGGTAAGCCTTGTATGCACACAGAAGCCGGATGGCTCCACGAATCTTGCTACAGTGTCCTGGTGGACATATCTTTCTTTCAATCCGAACATGATCGGGTATGCTATGGCAAAGACTTCTTACAGCGGAGAAATGGTACGGAATAATAAGAAAGTTATCCTTACAATCCCCGGTACAGAAATAGCCGAAGCAGTGATGGGCTGTGGAAGTACTACAGGCCGCGATACGGATAAAGTTGCCCAATTTGGTATTGAACTTACAGAAGTAGAGGGCAGTGACATTAAGATTCCTGTCCATAGCCGTGTGGCAATTGTATGCAGCATGAAAGAATATCATGAGGTTGGTGACCATTACCTGTATATTTGTGATGTAGAACAGGTTTATGGCAATGAGGTGGAGGAAGCCCTGTTTGCATGGAATGGGTATTCCCAAGTGCGTCCGGCAAAGTAAAGGAGGTTGGTGGGATATTTATTTTGTATATGGGAGTCATTGGAGCGAGCTTGCTGAGTGTGTGGATTGGACATGGATTAGGTATTGCAGTTAATGATGAAATATCTTTCTATATCAAAAATGATTGTATGATGATTGTAAAAAATTATCGGAGTTTTATAGTAAACGCCATAACTATTCTCACTTTGCGTGGAGAGTACCGTAGCAATGACAAGCAGTGTAATGTGTCATAGTAAAGTTTTTAAAGTTCGTTTACTATAAATTGACAAAATTGGCCAGTCTGCCATGTGTGGATTGGCCTTTTTAAGTTGCATTGTCGAAAACTGTCGATGAAGAAAATTGAAAATTTTTAACTTTCTTCTCAAAAACTTTCCGGTTTGGCATGGCGGAAAACGTTCTGGTATAAGCGAGGAGGTGAGAACCAGCCACGATCAAATCTGAATAAAGGAGGGGACTGCCATGCCATCTCCTTCTTATGATGACCGGCTTATAGCCATGTTCGATTCCTACTGCAAAGAGGTGTCGAGGAATTATATTAAAGATTTGGTGCGTAAGAATGAACGCCGGGGCAAATATGTTTCCCATGAACCGGTAGACTATCTGCTTGGATTATTGGGCCATGAGGATGCCTACCCTTCCCATGCCTTCACGCTGGAGGTGGACGGGTATGCCTGCATGGTGGAAAACGAGACTTTATACTATGCGCTGTTATCCTTGAAAGAGCGGCAGAGGGAAGTCCTGCTCCTGGGCTTCTGGCACAGCCTTACGGACGGGGAGATAGCGGAAAAGATGGAGGTAAGCGTCCGGACGGTATACAACCTGCGGCAGCGGGCGTTCCGGGCGGTAAGGGACTATTATGGAGAAAAACCAACAGACAATGCAATTAACAGTGGGGCTGATCCGCCGGGCGGTTAGCGGGGAGCGGGAGGCGCAGGATGAGCTGCTGCGCATCTATGAGCCGTTCCATGATTCGCTCCTGGTCTATGCGGAGGCGGGGCTGGACGGATGTATCCACCACGAAACGAGGGAGGACTGGAAGTCCATGGTGCAGATGCGGATGCTGCAGGCGATCCAGACGAGATGGAGGAGCCTGCTATGAAGCTGCAATGCGACCTATTCGATTTTGCCTATGTGCCGGGGTGGTACTGGCAGCTGGACTGCCTGGCGGAGATGGCGCTTCCGGAGCCGTGGCGGTTCAGGGAGCCGGTGTATGCTACAAAAAATCTGGATACGCCAATCCTGGAGCGGTACATACATTCTATTTTTAAGAAGCAGGCGATTGACTTTAACAGTGAGGGAGACCCGGCGGAGGCGGCGCGGCATTTCCATGTGGAGAATGAGTTCTGCTGCTTCCATACGGGGCTGTATACGGGGAGGTACAAGGCGGTGTACGCCTGCTTTGACCGGAACAAGAAGCCCGCAAGTATGCGGGGGTGGTATTTCCGGGGCTTTGCGGATGAGATGTCGCCGTGGCTGAAATATGTCTCCCCGCTCCCGGAGAGACCAAGCTATCATATGGCGCAGTATGGCGTCAACTACAACCCGGAGTGGCCGATACGGGTAAACATAGACCACATCCTGGGCGATGCGGAGAACGTCTCCCGTCTGCCAGCAGCGATCCGCGAGGCGCATAACCTGCCCCTGCTATTGGAAACGGCAGTAGAGCTGGCGCGGCGGAGGGCTGTGGTGGAGCCTGGCATTGTGGTGCCGCAGGGCTACCAGGGGAGGGTGCAGTATCTTCTGCCGGTCTGTCTGACGGATATGGAGAGGCCCGACCTTGCTATGACCCTCACCATTATGGATGGGTATTATTTAGGCAATACCTGCCTTACGTTGGAGATGGCGTACCTGAATGCCCGCCTTTTGGCGAGGCCGGTCGCCCCGTGGCTTACGGGGCTCGTGATGTAGGAGAAGTTTCATAGCAGGCCATATACTCCCGCGCCGGACAGCGGCGGCTACAGAAAGGGGCGTATATGAAATGCGCAGGAAGAAGGAGGGGCATGGCCATGAGATGACGGAGGAGATGCGTCATGTGTGCTGCCCGGTATGCGGGCACAGGATCATGGACGCGGCTGTAAGTACCCAGACCCAGCTCGTGACCCCGATGGAGGGCCGGTATCCCGATTTTATCATAAAGTGCGGGCACTGCGGCGCGAAGGTCGGGGTGGCGCGGGCTGAAACGCAGGAAAATTGAATACGGAAAAATTAGACCCGCTCCGAGCTGTGAAAGGCCGGGGGCTGACCGGGGCGTCATGCGGCATAACGGCAATTCCGTAAGGGATGTATACGGAAAAGGGAAACGTATGGCTAAACCGGGACAAGGGTCACTCGTTTGTTTGAGCATGATGCACGGAGGGGAGATTTCATTCCTGGAATTATTGGTCGAGCCTCCATGATACCACCCGAAAAATGGTGGAGACGACATTGAGCCTGGCAGGCGGCACTTTTTGTGCTGCTTGTCAGGCTCCTTTTTTTGTCTCCGGCGGCTGGGGATGCCGCCTGCCGGGCTCCGGAAAGGAGAACGGCAGAGATGGAGATCAAGTATGAGTTTGTTACGGGAGAGGTTTTAAAGATCGAGGTGGAGGATGCCTTGGGGGAGGTGCTGTTGGAGTTTGACCGGCAGGAGAAAAATAATGACCGGAGGGAGACCCGCCGCCATATGTCGTTGGACGGGATGGATTTTGAGGGGGAGACGTTCCAGGCGGGGGCGGATACGCTGCGCGAGGCCATGGGGCGGGTGGATACGGAGCGGCTTATGAAGGCTCTGGACATGCTTTCTGCTTCCCAGAAGGAACTGCTGTTAAAAGTTTATTTTAAGGGGATGCGGGTTGCGGATATTGCCCGTGTAGAGGGCGTGAGCGAGGCGGCTGTCCGAAAACGTCTGAAAAAGATTTATGGGAAATTGAAAAAAGTTTTAAGTTAGGGGGTTCGGTTTTGCCTTTCCCGTGGCTATATAGTGAGGGCACTAAATAAATGGCTCTCGGAAAGAGGTGGAAGGCATATGAAACATAACTTGAAGATCAGCGTGGCCAGAGGGGCGGCGTTCCCTCCGGTGCCGGGTTCCGGCGGCATTGTCCGCTGCAGGAAGGTGGCCTTGCGGGAGCGGGTTCTGCGCTGCCTGCTGGGCGAGGTGCGCCGGGTGACAATCATCGTACCCGGAGACAGCGTGCAGGCTCTGTCCCTGCAGGAAGTGCCGGAGGTGGGAAGCCATGGCGGGGCGTAAGGAGCATGGGGCGGAGTTTCCCATGCCGATCAAGGCTGTGCCATACCATCATCAGATGGAGGCGTTCCGCTTCGCCTGTGGGCTGTTCGGCATCCTGCCAGGAGCGGGAAAAGAGTCTGGCAGCAGGGATGCGCCGCCCCGCCAGCCAGGTGCCGGATGTGCGCTCTTGATGGAAATGGGAACCGGGAAGACCCTTACCACGATTGGGATCACCGGGGCATTATCTAACGCCGGGCGCATCCGGCGGGTACTGGTGGTGGCTCCGTTATCAATCCTCGGGGTATGGGAGGATGAGTTCCAGAAGTTTGCAGATTTCCCTTACTGCCTTGTGGTTCTTTCGGGGAACGGCAGCAGGAAGCGGGATACCCTGCGGCATATGGCCGGGGCTTCCCTGCAGGTGGCGGTGGTGAACTACGAGAGCGCCTGGCGGATGGAGAAAGACCTGGGGGCATGGCGGCCAGACCTGATCGTTGTGGACGAGGGGCATAAGATCAAGACCCATAACATTTCCGCCAGCAGGGCGCTGCACCGGCTGGGGGCGAAGGCCGGATACCGGCTGCTGCTCACGGGGACGGTGATCACGAACAAGGCGGTGGACGTGTTCAGCCAGTACAAGTTCGTGAACCCGGCCATTTTCGGGCAGAGCTTCTATGCGTTCCGGGGGCGGTACTTCGACATGGTGGGTTATGGGAACCATACGCCGGTATTAAAGAAGTCCATGGAGGCGGAATTGATGGAGCGGATGCACAGCATCGCGTTCCGGGCGACCAAGGCGGAATGCCTTGACCTGCCGGAGATGACGGATATCCTGCGGCAGGTGGAGCTGGAACCGCCAGCCCTGCAGATCTACAGGGGGCTGGTAAAGGAAAGTTATGCGGAATTATCCGGCGGAGAGGTGACGGCAACGAACATCCTTACGAGGCTCCTACGGCTGTCCCAGCTTACGGGCGGGTTCATCGGGAATGACGAGACTTCCGCCGTGGAGCAGGTGAGCTGCGCGAAGCTGTCGGCTTTGGAGGACATTTTGGACGGCATTATGGCGGAGGGGAAGAAGCTGGTCATCATTGCCCGGTTCGTCCCGGAGATCAAAGCCATATGCAGGCTGTTGGAAAACCGGAAGCTGCGGTATTCCTGTATTGCCGGGGACGTGAGAGACCGGGAGGCGCAGGTGGCGGCGTTCCAGAATGAGCCGGAGGTGATGGTTTTTGTGGGGCAGATCGCCACGGCGGGGCTTGGCATCACACTGACGGCGGCCTCCACCATGGTGTTCTATTCGCTGGACTATTCCATGAGCAATTTTGAGCAGGCGAAGGCCCGGATACACCGGGTCGGCCAGCGGATGCCCTGCACCTACCTGTACCTGGTGGCGCGGGGGACGGTGGATGAGAAGGTGCTGGCGGCTCTGGGCGATAAGGCTGATCTTGCCCGGACGCTGGTGGACGATTACCGCAGCGGGCGGAACCCGTTTGCATGAGAGGAGGATGTATGGATTCTGAAAAAATGTTTGAGATGGCCGACCGGCTCCGGGGGCTTCGGGACGAGAAGGCGGAGATGGAGAAGCGGTTAAAGGAGATCAATGGGGAGATTGACGAGACGGATTTCCGGCTGTCGGAGCTGATGGCGGAAACGGAGACGCAGAACTTTACCCGTGCGGGGATGATGTTCTGCCTGACCAGCAAGACCCGAGCTTCTGCTATGGCGGGACGCAAGGAGGAATTATTCGCCGCCCTGCGGGGCGAGGGCTTTGGCGACCTTGTGTATGAGACAGTGAACGCCAACAGCCTTTCCGCCTTTGTGAAGGAGCAGATCGAGGAGAATGGGGACGTGCTGCCGGAATGGCTGGACGGGTTAGTGAAGGTGTTTGAGAAGACTAGCGTGAGCCTGCGGAAAGCGGCGAAATAAAAAATCATAGGAGGATTTGTAGAATGGCTAAGAAGAATGCAGCAAAGGAAGAAGTAGCAGTGATGCGTCCGGGGTTCCTTGCCCTGGCGGATTTCAACATGGATCAGACCATGGCGGAGGAGCTGGAAGGTTTGGAGGGCGGTTTCGACCGAGTGAAGATCCCGGCGGGCGGAACTACCATGTTCGAGCTGCCCGGCGATGAGGCGGACGAGCCAGAGGGCGTGAAGGAGTTCTCGGCGGTGATTTTATACCACCATCCCTTGCAGCAGTATTATGCCACGAAGTATACCGGTGGGAGCAACCCGCCGGACTGCGGTAGCTTTGACGGGGTCATGGGGGAGGGCGAGCCGGGCGGCGTATGCGCGAACTGCCCGCTGAACCAGTTCGGCTCCGGGGAGAACAACAGTAAGGCTTGTAAGAACCGGCGCAGGGTGTTCCTTCTGCGGGAGGGGGAGCTGTTCCCGCTGATCCTCTCCCTGCCCACCGGCTCCATGAAGGAGTTCTCCCGGTACATCAAGCGGCTGCTTTCCAAAGGGCGGAAAAGTAATTCGGTGGTGACGCGCTTTTCTCTGAAAAAGGCCACCAACAGCAGCGGCATTGCCTACTCCCAGGCACAGTTTTCCATTGACCGCCCTCTCACCTCGGAGGAGCAGATTTTAATCACGAAGCTGTCCGAGCAGGTGAAGGGGTACAGCCGGACGGTGGGCTTCGATATGGAGGAGGCCGCAGAGGCGGACGTGCCGTTTGTAGACCCGGAGACCGGGGAGGTGATCCCGCCGCTGCAGTAAGAGGAAATGGCGGCAGGGAAATTGTGTGGCAGCAGGGATATCTGCAAGTATATGCGGAATTTTGAGAAATAAAAAAGTCCATGTGGGGCGGGAATATTTCTGCCTGCCCCGCCCATGGGCGGTTAGGAGGATTTTATGGGATATGAGTGTGTGACGGCACTTGGGAAGATTAAGGAATATCTGACGGGGGCGGAGGTAGTGGCCTTTGACTTTGAGACTTCGCCCTTGGAGGGATACCGGGCGGAGGAGCGGGTGGCTCTGGATGCCCATAAGGCGGAGATCACGGGGATGAGCTTTTCCGTATCGGAGGGGAGCGGCATCTATGTGCCTTTCCGGCACCGGGCAGGGCGGAACACCCGTAAACCGGAGGCGGTCATGGAATACCTGCAGGCGGCTCTGTTCGGGAATATGGAGGTTATCAAGATTGCACATAACCTTTCTTTTGAGTCCATGTTTCTGTATGCGCTGGGCGTGGTGGTGCAGGCTCCGGTCTATGATACCATCGCGGCGGCGCAGCTTACCCTAAAGAGCGGCACGGCTTTCCGGGGCTTGTCGGACAGCGGCTTGAAGACCCTTGTGCCGCTGCTGTTCGGGGTGGAGCTGCCGGATTTTGCTACAGTGACAGATGGAAGTTTTTTTGACGAGCTGTCCCCGCAGGATGGGGAGACAGTGCGCTATGCCTGCGCCGACAGCGACTATGCCCTGCGGCTCTATCATCTGTTCAATGACTGGTTTGACCGGTATCTGCCGAAGCACCGGTATCTGGTGGAGCAGGTGGAGAGCCCCACCGCCGTATTTTGCGGGATCATGCGTTATAACGGGCTGGTGTTGGATCAGGCGGCCATGGAGGCAAGGCAGCAGGAGGCTGATGGGCGGATCGCAGAAATCCGGGAGGAGATTGCGTTCCTGATCGGGGACGTGAATATCGGGGCGAATGCCTCTACCTCAGCGTTTAAGAATTATCTTTACAAAGACCTTGGGCTGCCGGTACTTAAGACCACGGCGAAATACCAGGAGGCGGCGGATGACGAGGCCATGATCCTGCTGGCGGACTGGTGCCGGGAGAACCGCCCGGAGCTTACACGGCTCTTTGAGCTGGTGCAGGAATACCGGCGGATTGGGAAGATACGGAGCACTTATCTGGACGGGTATCTGCGCCATGTGAATCAGGCAACGGGGCGCATCCACCCGGATCTGATGCCGCTGGGGACGGAGACGGGGCGGTTCTCCGCCAGGAACCCGAACCTGCAGAACATGCCCCGGAAGGGCAGCGACCCGGTGGGCATCCGGCGGCTGTTTGTTGCACCCCCTGGGTGTGCAGTGATGGAGCTGGACTATTCCCAGGTGGAGCTTCGGGTCGGGGCGTTCTACTGCCGGGATGAAAAGATGCTGGAAACCTACCGGGGCGGCGGGGACATCCATGCGCAGACCACTTCGGTCATCTATCATATCCCGGTGGAGCAGGCGGCGGATAAGAACGGGGCGGACTACAAGGAGCGAAGAACCATAGCGAAGAACTGTAACTTCGGTGTGTTTTATGGGCTGTTCCCCCGTGGGCTGCAGAAGACGCTGAAATTCAAGGCGGGGCTGGATACGCCGCTAAGTGACTGTGAAAATATCATAGCAAACTTAAAGGCCGGGTATCCGCAGCTTTCACGCTGGCAGGAGGCGACAAAGAGGCAGGCCGCCGCCCGCAGGTACAGCGAGACATGGCTGGGGCGTAGGAGGTATCTTCCGGGCATTGTATCCGAGGACTGGGGCAAAAAGAGCTTTGCGGAGCGGTGCGCCATGAATACGCCGATCCAGGGGACGGCGGCGGATATCATCAAGCTGGCCATGGGGCGGATTGTGGCGGTGCTGTCGGAGTACCCGTGGATTCAGCCGGTGCTTACGGTGCATGACAGCCTGGTATTCTATGTGCCGGAGGAAAGGGTGGAGGAAGCCGGGCGGCTGATTAAAGGCTTGATGGAAAAACAGCCCTTTGCGGAGTTTGATGTGCCGCTGGTGGCCGAGGTGGCAGCAGGCGTGAATTATGGGGAGATGGACGAATGGTAGGAAGAAAAAAGGCGAAATGCCGGGGAGCCGGGTATCGGGATGCGATGCTGGCCAGGCGGCATGAGGGAGGAAAATGGATATGGCTATGAAACGGAATGCGGAGGGGTATCATGACCCGACCGCCTGCGATGCCCTCTCGAACGTGATCCGGGAGGAACGGAGAAAGGCATACCGGGCGCTGGTGTTCATCTGCTCGCCCTATGCCGGGGATATGGAGGGGAACGCAAGGCGGGCGCGGGAATACTGCCGGTTTGCGGTGGCACAGAATTATATCCCCCTTGCCCCGCACTTATATTTCCCGCAGTTCATGGAGGAGTGCGACCCGGAGCAGAGGAGCCTTGGCATCGCCTTTGGGCTGGTACTGCAGGGTAGGTGCCGGGAGGTCTGGGTGTTCGGGCGGCGGATTTCTAAGGGTATGGCGATGGAGATTGAAAAGGCAAGGGAAAGGAACCTGCGGCTCCGGTACTTTACGGAGGAATGCGAGGAGGTGGGGACGGAATGAAAAAGGCGCTAAGCGTCCCGCTGGAGGAGTTCCTGCGCCCGTTCTTCGGGCCGTCAGAGCGGATCTGCCTGCGGGTGTTTGACGATAAGAAGGCCGGTACGTTCAAGGGGGCGAAGCTGGAAACGACGCTTTCCGGACTCCCCGGCCTGATGGATACGCTGAGGAAGCATAACGGGCAGAACCGGGGCATCTATTTTGTGGTGAATTACGGCGGCCATGAGGATGCGGAGATCACCCGGATTAATGCCCAGTTCATGGAGTGTGACGAATTATCCCTGGACGAGCAGCTGAAACAGATTGAAGCGTTCCCGCTGGAGCCCTCGTTCATTGTGAAGACCCGGAAATCCCTGCATACCTACTGGCTCGTGCGGGACGCGAGGGTGGAGGATTTCCGGCGGGTGCAGAAGGGACTGGCGGCAAAGTTCGGTGGAGACAAGACCTGCGTCAATGAGAGCCGGGTGCTGCGGCTTCCGGGCTTCTATCACTGCAAGCAGGAGCCGGTGATGGTGGAGTGCATCCATTTCCGTCCGGAGCTTCGGTACACGCAGGAGGAATTGGAGCGGCACCTGCCGAGGGTGGGGGACGAGCCAGCGCCGCTGGGCATAGTCCCGGCAAAAGGGACGAGGCAGGGACTTTCGCTGGTGCTTGGGCGGTGCGCGTTCCTGCAGCACTGCCGGGAAGATGCGGCGACGCTCCCGGAGCATGACTGGTATGCCATGATCACGAACCTTGCGGTATTCGAGGGCGGCGAGCGGGCAATCCATGAGCTGTCCGCCCCGTATCCGGGGTACAAGGCGGCGGAGACCACGGAGAAGATACGGCATTTCTTAGGGAGCGGCACGAAGCCCATCACCTGCAGGAATATCGCGGAGAAGGGCTTTGCCTGCCCGCGCATGGCGGACGGCTCCTGCACCTGCAAGGCTCCGGCGGCCTTATGTTACCTGCCCATGGGGCTGGATGAACTGCGGGGGATGCTCGCCGCCGCAGAGGTACATAAGTCCCCGGTAGAGGATGTGCGGGCGGCGAAGCAGTTTGTGAAGGAGACTTTATATAATATCGAGCCGCTGGATGCGGGGACGTTCATTGAGTATGAATTGAAGGAGCATTTCCGGCTGAAAACCGGGGATGCAAGGGCGTTGTCGTCCTACCAGAAGGAACTGTATAAGGCATATGCGTCCAATAAGGGGAACCGGCAGGCGGCGGAGGACAGCGGGCTGCCGGAATGGTACGAGATGACGGAGCGGGGCGGCCTGCGGTTCCTTTCGGGGATTCTGGCGGACTACCTGGCGGGGAACGTGAAGGCGTTCTACACGGCCAGCAGCTATTTTTTCTATGAGGACGGCGTGTACCGGGAGAGCGAGGACATGATCGCGGCGGCCAAGGTGCGGGAGCGCATGGTTCCCCGGACGGTGACGATGCAGGCCATCAATGATACGGTGGGACAGTGGAAGATGCTGGTACGCAAGCCCGTGTCCGAGATTAACAGCAACCCGTTTATCTTAAACCTCCGGAATGGGTTATATCATGTGCTGGACGATACGTTCCGGGCGCATACCCCGGACTATTTCTCTACGGTGCAGCTTAAGGTCTCCTATGCGCCGGACGCGCAGTGCCCGCAGTTCCTGAAATATCTGGAAAGTATGCTGGGTGCGGAGGAGATTTCGTTGGTGCAGGAGATTTTCGGGTATCTGCTGATTCCGGTGAACAAGGCGCAGAAGTCCTTTGTGTTCGTGGGTGCGCCCAATGCGGGGAAGTCCACCCTGCTCAATACGGTGCAGGAGATACTTCTGGGGAGCGAGAACGTGTCGAACATCCCCTGGCAGAACCTGGGTGACCGGTTCAACAAGGCGGAGCTGTTCGGGAAGCTGGCGAATATCTTTGCCGACCTGCCCTCCAAGAGCATTGACGATAACGGGATGTTCAAGGCGCTGACCGGCGAGGACTTCATCACGGCGGAGCGGAAGAACAAAGACCCTTTCTCGTTCCGGCCTTACGCGAGGTTCTTATTTTCCTGCAACGAGATTCCCCGGAATTATGGCGACCGCTCGGAGGGCTTTTACCGGAGGCTGATCATTATCCGGTTTGAGAAGTCGGTTCCAAAATCCCGGCGCGACCCGAACCTTTCGGAGAAGCTGGCGGCGGAGCGGGATGGGATACTGATGTGGGCGCTCTCCGGCCTGAAACGCCTGATCACGGCGGATTATGATTTCAGCGAGACGGAACGGACGCGGGCGGAGCTGGAAGCCGGGTATCCGGAGATTGTGCGGGGGCGGGACAGGCTCTCGAAACGTCGGGTATGGAAAGGCATGGCCTATGTGGAGGGAGGTGTGGAGGCGGATTGACCGCTGCCGTGGCCGGGATGACCGGGAAAACCGGGGTTCCCTTATTCCTTGCGCATAAGAACCAGAGGGAGGGAAGGGATAAAAATAAAAGAAAAATATATATAGTGTGTAAATTTCCCGGTATATCCGGTTTTTACGGCAGAGGGGCATCCGCCCTTTATATGCTGGAACGAGAGATCGTGGCCGCTATTATGCGGTATTTGAAAAGCCTGCCGGGGTGCTTCGCCTGGAAGACCCATGGCGGGATGTATGGGACGGCGGGGATACCGGATATTATCGCGTGTATCAATGGCCGGTTCTGTGCCTTTGAGGTGAAGCAGCCAGGCGGGCGGCTTACCCAGTTGCAGGAAGTAACTTTAAATAGGATTGATGCCGCTGGCGGTGTGGCTGTAAAGGTGGCTTCAGTGGATGAAGTCAAAAGTGTGCTGATAGAGAAAGGAGCGGATTTATGACAACAAAGGAGTATCTCAGTCAAGCCTACCGGATTGACCAGCGGATTAACAGTAAGTTGGAACAGGTGGCAAGTCTGCGAGCGTTGGCTACCAAAGCAACCTCTACCATTTCTGACAATCTACCAAGCGGAAGCCAGAATGTGCAGGCAATGGAGGATAACATTGTAAAGATTATAGATTTGGAGAATGAGATTAATAAGGACATAGGCACCCTTGTGGATTTGAGGAGGGAAATTGTGGGCGTTATCAAACGCATATCAAACCCGGAATATCAGACACTTTTGGAACTACGGTATTTGTGTTTCTATTCATGGGAGAAAGTTGCCGTGGAGATGGATTACGATTTGCGGTATATGCACAAACTCCACCGGAAGGCTTTGGAACAATGTTCGGTATTTATTCCGAATGGAAAGTAACAATGAGGCACATACATTATCGCAAAAGTATGTGCCTTTTTATTATCAAAATTTTACGGAGAAAGAACGTATGGGCATAGTAGATTTACAAATACACTAAAAAATGTGTTGTAATACATATTATCACCTATGTTTGCAAACATGTATCTCCATTGATTAAAACTATCTGCGTGAAGATGCATATTTTTTCTTAACTCAGTTTCATCTATGTTTGCAGCATTTTTTAACTTGTCTTTTAAGGACTGTTTTAGTGGTGGCGGCAACAAACCAAAAAGATATTCTAAATCATGTCCTTTGGACGAAATGCAGAAACTAATTTGATTTTTTACCAGTAAATATTTCAGAGCTAATTCACATGCAAAAGCTCCATTGACGATATATGGAACCGCCAATAAAGTCGGATTTCTATGCTCAGGAGGTGTTTCTACAATACCGCTGTCTTCCAGTCTTTTTTCCAACCCTTTGAACACATCATAAAAAGCAGCACATTCTTGAAGTATTGTTGCTAATGTTATATCGACAGATTTATTATTGCAATTTCTACATTCCTCGGAATGTTCATCATAAGCTGCACAATATGCAGGGTTAGGTGTTGGAGTATATCTTTTTTCACTCAATGTTGGAGTCTCCTTTATGTTTTCTGATTCACAGTATAGCATCATATTGTCTCATTTTCAATTCCAACATAAAAGCTAAGAGGACACTAAAAGGCATAGAAAGACACCTTGAAAATCTGGTAGTATTACAATAGCAACAAAAGCAAGAATATAGGTCAGCCTCTGTAGGGATTGTACTGCGGGGGCTTTCTTTCTGCCCGGAAGGAGGTAAAACTGGTTATGCCATATAAACCAAAGCGTCCCTGTTCCTATCCCGGCTGCCCTAAGCTGACAGACGGGCGGTACTGCGAGGAGCACCAGAAGATTGTTACGGCGCATTACAATAAGCATGAGCGTGACCCGGCCAGCAAGAAACGGTATGGGCGGGCATGGAAACGGATTCGTGACCGCTACATAGCTGCCCATCCATTGTGCGAGGAATGCCGGAAGGCGGGGAAGGTGACACCCGCCGAGGAAGTACACCATATCAAGCCATTATCCCGTGGCGGCACCCATGCCGAGGCGAACCTGATGGCGCTCTGCAAGCCGTGCCATTCCGAGATTACGGCGCGGGAGGGCGGCAGATGGGAACGCCGCAGGTGAGGGGCAGGGGGGAGGCAAATCTCACTGTCCCGCCCCACGGGTAGCGGGCGGGGGGTATCGCGTGAAAAATCGCGCTTTCAAGTGGGGTATATAGCCCCGGAACTTTCAAGGGAGGAGGTGGGAGTCCATGGCGAACGGCCACGGCGGCGCACGGATTGGCGCGGGACAGAAGAAAAAGGCATTGTCGGATAAGCTGGCGGAGGGCAATCCGGGGAAGCGCAAGCTGACGGTCATGGAGTTTTCCGACACCGCCGACCTGGAAGGGGAGCAGATGCCGCCGCCCCGCGAGTACCTGGCGGCGCAGCAGAAAAGCGGCAGGGAACTGCTGGCGGTGGAGATTTACGAGCGTACCTGGGAATGGCTCCATGAGCGGGGCTGCTCCCAGCTGATACCGGCGCAGATCATCGAGCAGTACGCCATGGCAGTCTCCCGATGGATTCAGTGCGAGGAGGCCATTTCCGAGTATGGTTTTCTGGCGAAGCATCCGACCACGGGGAACGCAATCCCCTCGCCCTATGTATCCATGAGCCAGAGCTTCTCCAAGCAGGCGAACAATCTGTGGTTCCAGATTTATCAGGTGGTGCGGGAGAACTGCTCCGGGGAGTACAAGGGGGCAACGCCCCATGACGATATGATGGAGCGGTTACTCAATGCCCGGAGGGGCGGTTAAAATTATGTTTTAATCCCATGCTGCAGGAGCGGCGGGGAAATGAGGTAAAAGAACGGAGCGAGCGGATCATGGGTATCCGCCCGTTTTTTAGTCGGGAGGCGGTTATGAACATTTTACAGTTGCCCATGGATGAAGTGCATCCATACGGGAATAACCCAAGGAAGAATGACAATGCCGTGGAGGCGGTGGCGGCCAGCATTAAGCAGTACGGCTTCCTGGTGCCGCTGGTGATCTCGAAGGAGCATGAGATCATTGCGGGGCATACCAGATATAAGGCGGCGGGGAGGCTGGGCTTGAAGACGGTTCCCTGCGTGATTGCGGACGAATTGACGAAGGAGCAGGTGAAGGCGTTCCGATTGGCGGACAATAAGGTGGGGGAGTTGGCGGAATGGGACATTGACCTGCTGCCTTTGGAGCTGGCGGACATTGCCCAGGACATGACAGTGTTCGGGTTCGAGAGCATTTCCGAGGACGAGTTCGGGGAGGAATTTACGTTGGATTCCGGGGAGAAGAAGCCCTACCAGCAGATCAGCCTTACTTTGCATGACAAGCAGGCGGAGCTTATCATGGCGTGCATTGAATATGTGCATGAGCATGAGGAAGTGGGGGAGACCTTCGGCAATGAGAACCGGAAGGGGAACGGCGTGTATGAGGTGGTGAGGCAGTGGGCAGAGCAAAGGAAATTAGTCTGAAAGTGATTCCGGGGAAGGTGGCGAACCCGTTCATGCGGCGGCACCATTACAGCGGGACGGTGGTGAACAACAGCTGCCTGCATTTTGGGGTGTTCCTGGACGGGCGGCTCCATGGGGTGATGAGCTACGGGCCGAGCCTGAACAAGTCCAAGATACTGCCGTTAGTGGCGGGGACGGGCTGGAATGAGTACCTGGAGCTGAACCGGATGGCCTTTGACAGCGTGCTCCCCCGCAATTCGGAGAGCCGGGCAATCTCCATGAGCATTAAGCTCCTCAAAAAATATGCGCCCCATGTGAAGTGGATTATCAGCTTTGCGGATGCCTGCTCCTGCGGGGACGGCACAATCTACCGGGCGAGCAATTTTGTCCTTACCGGGATCAAGGAGAACGAGGCGTTGTGCCTGCTGCCGGACGGTTCCAAAATCCATAAGCTGACACTGGAAGCGAACCCGCTGGCACCGAGGAAGGAGCTGGGGGGACGTTCTTTTTTTGATGTGACGGACGGGAATTTCAGCTGGGGGAGGTACATGGAAGCAGCAGGCGGCACGTTGCTTTCCGGGTATCAGCTCCGGTATATCTATTTCATAGACAAGGCAAAACGCAAGGATTTGACGGTGCCGGAGATCCCTTTTTCCCGGATTGATGAAATCGGGGCGGGGATGTATAAGGGTGAGAAAATGTCGCTGGCCGTGCGCCATGCGGGAAAGGAGGCCGCCTATGGGGAGGGCGAAGGAGATTGTGATGAAGGTGATCCCGGCGAAGGTGGCAACGCCGTTCATGAAGGCGCACCATTACAGCGGAAAAGTAGTAAATAACAGTACGCTGCACTTTGGGGTATTCCTGGACGGGCAGCTCCATGGGGTGATGAGCTACGGGCCGAGCCTGGATAAGTCAAAGATCATCGGGCTGGTGAAGGATACCGGGTGGAATGAGTTTCTGGAACTGAACCGGATGGCCTTTGACAGCTATCTTCCCCGCAATTCGGAAAGCCGGGCGATTTCTATGAGTATCAGGCTGTTGAAGAAATATGCGCCTCAAATTAAGTGGGTCATCAGCTTTGCGGATGCCTGCTCCTGCGGGGACGGTACTATTTACCGGGCGAGCAATTTTGTGCTTACGGGGATCAAGGAAAACCTGAACCTTGCGGAGCTGCCGGACGGGAGCCGGGTGCATAAGATGACGCTGGCCAGCAACCCTACTTCCCCACGGAAGGAGCTGGGCGGGCTTACGTTCTTTGATGTGACGGGCGGCACTTATAATTTCAAGAAATATCTGGACTATGTGGGGGCAACGCCGATCCCCGGCTTCCAGCTCCGGTATATCTATTTCATTGATAAAACGAAGCGGAAGGATCTGGCGGTGCCGGAGATACCGTTCTCGAAGATTGATGAACTGGGGGCGGGGATGTATAAGGGCGAGAAGGTGTCGCAGGCTTCCCGCCATGTGGATGCGCCGGGGTGATTCCCGGCTGCTGTTTTCGGCGTATGCCTGGCTTAAAAATATACGGGCATGAAGAATAGGATTTTGCGCAGGTAGGTTAATGGGGGGCCGCCCGCCAGCCAGTGGGAGGCGGCGGTTCGATTCCGCCCCTGCGCTTTTGCGTATCATAGTTTTTTGTGTATGGGATGAAGATTTGCGCGGGTAGGCTAATGCAGGCCGCCCATTGACCGGTGGGAGATGGCGGTTCAATCCCGTCTCCGCGCTTTTGTGGACGATAGCTATTCCAGGGCTTGCCATGCCGCCGGGCGTGGGGCTTTGGGGAAGGGTTGGTGCGTATGGAGCGGTGGCAATTAACGCAGTTCCAGAATCTGCCGCTGGATGTGAAGATTGCAAAGAGCAGGCTGCGGATTCGGGAATGGTATGAACATTATGGAGGGCAGGTGAACATGAGTTTTTCCGGGGGCAAGGATTCCTCGGTGCTCCTGCATCTGGTGCGTTCCCTCTATCCGGAAGTGCCTGCAGTGTTCTCGGATACGGGACTGGAATTTCCCGAGATACGGGCGTTCGTAAAGACCATACCGAACGTGGTGTGGCTGCGCCCGGAGCTTACGTTCCGGCAGGTGGTGGAGAAGCACGGGTATCCGGTGATCAGCAAGGAGCAGAGCGAGTGGATTCATAGGATACGGTGCGGGGACAGGAATGTGTTCCGGGAAAAGTTCTACGGGATCAGGCCGGACGGGCGGGAGACGCGGTTCAAGCTGGCGGAGCAGTGGCGGTATCTGGTGGACGCGCCCTTTAAGATTGGGGCGGGGTGCTGCAATGAGATGAAGAAGAAGCCGCTGAAAAAGTACGCGAAGGAGACGGGGAATTTCCCGTTTATCGGGACGATGGCCTGCGAGAGCCACCTGCGGGCGCAGCAGTGGCTGAAGACCGGGTGCAATGCTTTTGAGGCGAAGCGTCCCATTTCCACGCCGCTCTCGTTCTGGATGGAGGAGGATATCTGGGCGTATATCCGGCGGTTCGGGGTTCCCTACAGCCCGGTGTACGACCTGGGGTATGAGCGCACGGGCTGTATCTTCTGTATGTTCGGGGCGCATTTAGACGGGAGCCCCAACCGGTTCCAGCGGCTGCAGCAGACCCATCCGAAGCTGTGGCGGTACTGTATGCGGGATTGGGACGCGGGCGGCCTGGGCTTGCGCTCCGTGCTGGAATATATCGGGATTCCCTATGAATGCTGCCACATGTGATTTCCCATGCTTTTGGGCGGGTTTCAGGGTAATCTGCTGTCACATTTTTGCGGAAAGCGAGGGAAATTCATGGATAGAAAATATTTGAAAATTGGTACATATGTGCCGGAAACAGAAGAAAATGAGGCGGTGATCAAGAGGGAATATTACCGGCAGGGGTGGATATTTAAAGATGAGAAGGCGTTCCTTTCCCATGCGGATCAGGTCTGCTATGTGCCGGAGCTTTCGAACGGGGGATATACCCGGCAGGATTTCATGGAACTGTGCAATGGGCAGGAGGATTTCGCTGCGGAATGCTTCCGGGCGGTGGACTGGCAGTGCCCGGAGACGTGGGTGGATGAGCAGTACCGGGAGGACGAATGGGGGTACTGCCCGGTATGTGAGATGATATATGATATGGCCGGGGAGGTATGCGCCTGCCCGGTATGCGGGTGGAACCCGGAGGAGGCAGGAGAAGAAAATGGAGATTCGGAAGGTGGATGCCGGGCGGCTGAACCCGGCGGCGTACAACCCCAGGCGGGACTTGAAGCCGGGGGATAAGGATTATGAGAAATTGAAACGCTCCATTGCGGAGTTTGGTTTCGTGGAGCCGGTGGTCTGGAATGAGCGCACCGGCTTTGTTGTGGGCGGGCACCAGCGGCTGAAAGTGCTGCTGGATATGGGCGTTACGGAAATCGACTGCGTGGTGGTGGATATGGAGCCGGAGCGGGAGAAGGCGCTGAATGTGGCGTTGAACCGTATCCAGGGCGACTGGGATGAGGGGAAGCTGGCGGAGGTGCTGGCGGATATTGATGCCTCCGCCTTTGACGTTTCCTTTACCGGGTTTGACGCGGAGGAGATGGACGCGCTGATGAATAAGTTCTACTCTGCGGATGCCGAGGAGGACGGTTTTGACCGGGAGGCGGCTGCGGAAAAGGTGGAGGCTTCCGGAGGGGCGGTTATCATGCCGGGGGATATCTGGCAGCTTGGTGGGCATAGGCTTCTGTGTGGGAATGGGGCGGATGCCGGGGCGATGGAGCGTCTGATGGGGAAGGAGCGGGCGGCCTGCGCGGTCTGCGCCCCTCCGGCGGTATCCATGGAGGAATACAGGAAGAACGGCATGGAGCCCTGGATTTCCCGCATGGGTGATGCGGTGGCATTGCTCTGCCGGTATGCGGATATTGTGTGCTGGAATGTAGACGATCTGTTCTCTACGGGCTCCCAGTACATGGAGCCGGTGGCGTTTGAGAGCATGAAATTATTTTCAGACTGCAATTTCCGCCCGCTGTGGATTCGGGTATGGAAGAAGCAGGGGATCATGGCCCGCGCGGGCTCGGCGCACCTTAGCAGCGCGAAGCCCCAGAAGCAGTTTGAGTATGTGGCGGCTTTCGGGGGCGGCGCGGATGAGGAGGTCAACGAGCAGGAGTATGGCTGGGTGTCGGCCTTTGCCGCCCACAGCTATCGGTTTGTGAAAAGGCTTACCAAGGAGGAGCGGCGGAAATGGGGGTATGCGGGCGTGTGGGAGATTGCGTCCATGCCTGCGGGTTCGGACGGTGTCCCTATGGTTCCGGTGGAGCTGCCATGGCGGTGCATGAAGATGCACTCCGATCCGGGCGGGCTGGTGCTTGACCCCTTTGCCGGGGGCGGCACGGTGCTGATTGCCGCAGAGCAGAGCGGGCGGCGGTGCTTTGCCATGGAGGGCGACCCGCTGAAATGTGACCTGATCGTGATGCGCTGGGAGCAGTTTACCGGGGAAAAGGCGGTGCGGCTCGGGGCGGCGGATGCCAGGCCGGAGAATGAGGGGGAATAGGCTTTCCAAAGGCTCCCCTTTTGGAGCCGTGCGGGGTTCGGTTTTGTGAAGCGGTCTTTGGGAGCGGTATCGGTAAATGACGGCGTGTATCTGCTGCGCAGGGCGGCTGGATGTTGCGGCTGGCGTATGGAAAAATAAGGCATATTTTTGAAAGTTGAGCTTGTCTTTTGGGGTGTTCCAGGGTAATCTCTGGTCACATCAAAAAAGGAGGTCAATTTCATGACAATGTTGAAAAGGGTAGGCAGCTTCAATAACGAGTATTTCAATTCCCTGATCCGGGAGTACACGGACAAGGGGCAGAGGCCGGTGAACTTCGGCATGAGCCGCGCCATCATGGCGTACCTGGATACCAATGACAGCGGGGTTGCGGAGTTCATGGTAGGGGATATGCCTTTCCTGCAGGATATGGACGGCTTCATGGAGGCGGTTGAGGCGGCGGGCATTACGGAATTTCTCCTCTGCGATAATTCTACCGGCCTTATGGAGAGCCTGCATTACTTACTGGGGCATGGCTGGGCGGTAGGCGGAACCTGCGAGCTGGAAGCCAGCTATCATACTATCCTGCGGGGGCTTCGCATGAAAAAGGCGTAAGGCAACAGGCGGCGGGCGGGAAAGGTTCGGGGACGGGCTTTTCCCACCTTTGGGGCTTGCAACCGCCGCATTTTCAGGGTAATCTGTCCTGACACCAAAATAGGAAAGGGGGTTATTGCTATGGCAATGGCTACGGATCGGGAATATGCCGACATGGTGGCTGGGCTTGCCTATATCCGCCGGACGGGGCGCTGCCTTGCGCGTCTGCCGGATTGGGGGCTTGCGGTCTCGGATGAGGATGCCGGGGACGTGGAATATGTGAACGAGTGCCTGGAGATTGTGCTGCGGGGGCTGGGCGTGGAAATGGATGGTTCCATACCGCCTGGTTGGGAGAGGCTTAGCGCGGCGGGGCGTTACCGCTGGTGCGCGGGGCTGGCATCCCGGCAGGCCGGGCGGCTCCTTTGGGGGCTGCGGCTCGGGCGGATTAGGAGGCATATGGTATCGCACAATGACTGGTGCAACGTGGACTGTGCGGAGACGCACCTGCGGGATCTGGCTTCCTGCGGGGAGAAAAGAAAGGGGCGGCGTGGATGGTATTTCCGAGGAAAGAGGTAGTCGAGGCGGTTCGCGCCCGGTATCCGGTGGGTACGAGGGTGGAGCTGGTCTCCATGAATGACCCGTATAGTAGATTGAAGCCGGGCGACAGGGGAACCGTGAAATCCGTGGATGATACGGGGACGGCCTTTGTAAGCTGGGACTGCGGTTCGGGGCTTGGCGTGGTATACGGCGAGGATCGGATACGGATTCTGGAAGGCGGTGATTTTGAATGAGGGGGTTCTTCCATGAGGGACACTGGTATGAGGATACGGGCATGACCTGCCGCCGCTGCGGGCATCCGGTCTACCGGTCGGATCTGGCGGAGTATGCCTACCAGTGCTTCCATTGTGACGAGGATCTGTATTCTTTTGAGACGATGGAGCCGGACGGGGCGTATGTGCCGCCGGTGATGGTAGCGCGTCCGGTGGGCAGCATTGCGCTGAATGAGGGGCTGGAATACCTGCTGGATGATGCAGGGAAACCCAGGATATTTGCCGGATGGCGGGAGGCGGAGGCTTACCTGCTGGGGCATGGCGTGGCGGAGGCTGATCTGGAAACGGTTTATTTTATAGAGATAGACGAGGAGGATGGCGATGAAGGATAGCGGGTGTGCATTCAAGGTTGTGGATGCGGGCGGGGTTCGGTATTATACCAGCCCGGAGGTTCTGGGGCTTGCGGATTTTGCACGGTCTTTGCATGAAAATGAAAAGGATAGGGGCGGGAAGCCCCTGCCGCTGGCCGAGCGGATTGCTGGGGCGGTGGAATGCCCGGAGGCGATGTGGCTGGCCATGGCGGACGATATGGAGGCGGAGAAGAAGTTCTCCTGCTTCCTGATCGCAGATATCGTGGGGAATGTGCTATGGGTGAATGAAGACCATGGGGATGGGCTGGCGCATTATGTGTTCCCACTCAGCGCGGTGCTGGAAGTGGCGGCCGTGGAGGGGGATGTCTGGGCTCTGCTTTTAGCCCGGTTCCCGAATGCCAGGGTAGACCGGTGATGGGGGCGGCTGGGTTCCCGTTGGGCAGGGTCTGTGCAACCAGGGGCGTGGCGCATGATATGGAGCGGGATGCGGCGTTTGCCCGGTTTGTGGCGGGTTCCCTTGCCCGGTATCGGTGCTGCGATTGGGGCGATGTGTCGGCAGCGGATGGGAAGGCCAATAGCCGGGCGGTGGAATGCGGCGGGGAGCGTATCCTCGCCGCTTACCGGGATATGGGGCATGAGGGGCGGAAGATATGGATTCTTACGGAGGCTGACCGGAGCGTTACCACGGTTCTGTATCCAGAGGAATATTAGCGGTTGAAATTATGTTTTAATTTTGAGGGACTTTGGAAGGGGCTTCTCCTTTGTGGGAGGTTCCTTTTTTGATGGGATTTTTCTGCAGGAAGGGGGCTGGTGCCATTGCGGAAACTGGAAAGATATGAGCCGTCCCGGTTCATGGGGGAGGGGTCTTCCTATCGTGGGGAGCTGGCCGACCTGGCGGTGGCGTTTATCGGGTGCCTGAAGCATACCAAGGGGGAATGGTACGGGAAGAATTTTGACCTGATCGACTGGCAGGAGCAGATCATACGGGATCTGTTCGGGATCGTGAAGCCCAATGGATACCGGCAGTTTAATACGGCTTATGTGGAGATTGCCAAGAAGCAGGGGAAGTCGGAGCTGGCGGCTGCGGTGGCTTTGTTGCTTACCTGCGGGGATATGGAGTATGGCGGAGAGGTGTACGGGTGCGCTTCCGACAGGCAGCAGGCTTCCATTGTGTTTGACGTGGCCTGCGGCATGGTGGAGCAGTGCCCGGCATTGAAGTCACGGATCAAGCCGGTATTATCGCAGAAACGCCTTATTTATAAGCCGCTGAACAGTTTCTATCAGGTATTGTCGGCGGAGGCGTATACGAAGCATGGGCTGAATGTCCATGCGGTGGTGTTTGACGAGCTCCATGCCCAGCCGAACCGGCAGCTGTATGACGTGATGACCCATGGCTCCGGGGATGCCAGGAAACAGCCTCTGTATTTCCTGATCACTACAGCGGGGAATGATACCAATTCGATCTGCTATGAGGTACACCAGAAGGCCAGGGATATTTTAGATGGGCGGAAAGTTGACCCTACATTTTACCCGGTGATCTATGGGGCGGATGAGGGGGACGACTGGACTTCCCATGCGGTGTGGGAGAAGGCGAATCCGTCCCTTGGGATTACGGTGGACGTGGAGAAATTGGAGGCGGCCTGCGAGAGCGCGAGGCAGAACCCGGCGGAGGAGAACCTGTTCCGGCAGCTTAGGCTGTGCCAGTGGGTGAAGCAGGCGGTGCGGTGGATGCCCATGGAGGCGTGGGACAAATGCGCCTTTGCGGTGAACGCCGAGGTGCTGGAAGGGCGGGCCTGCTACGGCGGGCTGGACTTGTCCTCCACTACGGATATCACGGCCTTTGTGCTGGTGTTCCCGCCGGAATATGAGGAGGACAAATATGTTATCCTGCCTTTCTTCTGGATACCGGAGGACAACATGGAGATACGGGTGCGGCGGGATCATGTGCCCTATGACGTGTGGGAGAGGCAGGGCTTCTTGAAGACCACAGAGGGGAACGTGGTGCATTACGGCTTTATCGAGGCGTTCATTGAGGAGCTGGGGACGCGCTACCATATCCGGGAGATCGCCTTTGACCGGTGGGGCGCGACCCAGATGGTGCAGAACCTGGAGGGGCTGGGCTTTACAGTGGTTCCTTTCGGGCAGGGGTTCAAGGACATGTCGCCGCCTACGAAGGAGCTGATGCGGCTTACCTTAGACCGGAAGATCGCCCATGGCGGGAACCCGGTGCTGCGGTGGATGATGGACAATATCCATGTGAGGACTGACCCGGCGGGGAACGTGAAGCCGGACAAGGAGAAGTCCACGGAGAAGATCGACGGCGCGGTGGCGGCGGTGATGGCGTTAGACCGGGCGATCCGTGGCGGCGGGGAGCTGGGCGCTTCTATCTATGACGAAAGGGGGCTTTTGCTGTTATGAGTGTTCTGGGGCGGCTGTTCCGGGTGAGGGATAAGCCGGAGGTTTCTGGGGATATGCGCCGGGCGTATGACATGATGGGCGGGAGCCGGTTCGGGTTCTTCTTCGGCGGCTCCACCAGCGGCAAGGCGGTGAACGAGCGGACGGCCATGCAGATGACGGCGGTGTATGCCTGCGTCCGGGTGCTGTCGGAAGCGGTGGCGGGGCTTCCGCTCCATGTGTACCGGTATAGTGAGGACGGGAGCAAGGAGAAGGCTTTGAAGCATCCGCTGTACCGGCTATTGCATGATGAGCCGAACCCGGAGATGTCTTCCTTTAATTTCCGGGAGACGCTGATGGGGCACCTGCTGCTGTATGGGAACGCCTATGCGCAGATCATACGAAACGGCAGGGGCGAGGTGGCAGGGCTGTACCCATTGATGCCCGCCAAGATGACGGTTGACCGGGACAGTGGGGGGAACCTTTACTATCTCTATTCCCGTGGATCGGACGATGCGCCGGAGGCGGGGGAGAACGGGCAGGTGTACCTGCCGCCGGATCAGGTGCTGCATATCCCCGGCCTTGGGTATGACGGGATCGTGGGGTACTCGCCCATCGCCATGGCGAAGAACGCGGTGGGGCTGGGGATCGCCACGGAGGAATACGGGGCGAAGTTCTTTGCCAATGATGCCTCGCCCAGCGGGATATTGGAGCATCCGGGGGTATTGAAGAACCCGGATAAGGTGCGGGAGAGCTGGAACAAGCTGTTCCGGGGGAGCGTCAATTCCCACCAGATCGCGGTATTGGAGGAGGGGCTTAAATACCAGCCCATCGGGATATCGCCGGATCAGGCGCAGTTCCTGGAGACGAGGAAGTTCCAGCTGAACGAGATCGCCCGGATATTCCGGGTGCCGCCCCATATGGTGGGGGATCTGGAAAAGTCGTCTTTTTCCAATATCGAGCAGCAGTCGCTGGAATTTGTGAAATACACTCTGGAGCCCTGGCTGATGCGCTGGGAGCAGGCCATGGGGCGGCGGCTGTTTACGGATAGTGAGAAGGAGTCCTATTTTATCCGCTTCAATGTGGAGGGGCTTTTGCGGGGCGATTATGAGAGCCGCATGAACGGGTATGCGGTGGCAAGGCAGAATGGCTGGATGAGCGCGAATGATATCCGGGAGCTGGAAAACCTTGACCGTATCCCGGCGGAGCTTGGGGGCGACCTTTATCTGGTGAACGGCTCCATGACGAAGCTGGCGGATGCCGGGGCTTTTGCAGGGGATGCCGGTGAAAATGCCGGGACGGCGAACAGTGCGGGCGGGAATGCCAGGAACCGGAGAAATGGAGGAAGTAGGAAATGAATAAATTTTGGAACTGGGTGCGGGACGAGGATGGCCGCACCCTTTATCTGAATGGGACGATTGCGGAGGAGAGCTGGTTCGAGGATGAAATTACCCCTGCGGCCTTTAAGGCAGAGCTGATGGCCGGGGAGGGGGATATCACGGTATGGATCAATTCTCCGGGCGGGGACTGTATTGCGGCTTCGCAGATCTACTGTATGCTGATGGATTACCGGGGCGCGGTGACGGTGAAGATAGACGGCATTGCCGCCAGCGCGGCCAGCGTGGTTGCCATGGCCGGTACTACGGTGTTGATGGCTCCTACAGCTTTGATGATGGTGCATAACCCGCTTACGGTGGCCATCGGGGATTCGGAGGAAATGAAGAAGGCGGTGGCGTTGCTGGATGAGGTGAAGGAGTCCATTATCAACGCCTACGAGATCAGGACGGGGCTTTCGCGGGCGCGGCTGTCCCATCTGATGGACGCGGAGACCTGGCTGTCCGCCCATAAGGCGGTGGAGCTGGGGTTCGCGGACGGCCTGCTGTTCGGGGAACGGGCGGAGGTGCCGGAAGGGGCCGCGGATTTTGTGTTCTCCCGGAGGGCGGTCACGAACAGCCTTTTGGAGAAGCTGCCGCATAGGGCGGAGAAACGGATACCGGCGGGGCCGCTGTATGGGCGGCTGGATTTGCTGAAAATGTGAGATAGGAGGGCTTTTGATATGGATAAGATTTTAGAGCTGCGGGAGAAAAGGGCCAAGGCGTGGGAGGCGGCCAAGGCGTTCCTGGATTCGAAGCGCGGGGCGGACGGGCTGTTGGCTGCGGAGGATGTGGCGGCCTATGAGAAGATGGAGGCGGACGTGGTGAATCTGGGAAAGGAGATTGACCGGCTGGAACGGCAGGCGGCTTTGGATGCGGAGATGAATAAGCCGTTGAACAGGCCGCTTTCGGGGAAGCCGGGGGCTGCTGGTTCCGGCGAGGAAAAAACGGGGCGGGCTTCGGCGGAGTACCGGAGGTCTTTCTGGAATGCCATGCGCAGCAAGCTACCGTCCCATGGGGTGATGGATGCCCTGCAGGTGGGGACGGATTCTGAGGGCGGGTATCTGGTGCCGGATGAATTTGAGCGCACTCTGGTGGAGGCGTTGGAGGAGCAGAATATCTTCCGTACCCTCGCCCATGTGATCCAGACCAGCTCCGGCGACCGGAAGATCCCGGTGGTGGCTTCCAAGGGGACGGCCTCCTGGGTGGATGAGGAGGGCGCAATCCCGGAGAGCGACGACAGCTTCGGGCAGGTCTCCATCGGGGCGTATAAGCTGGGGACGATGATCAAGGTGTCGGAGGAACTGCTGAACGACAGCGTGTTCGATCTGGAGTCCTATATTTCCCGTGAGTTTGCGCGGCGGATCGGGAATAAGGAGGAGGAAGCGTTCTTTACCGGGGACGGGAAAGGGAAGCCCCTGGGGGTTCTGGCGGATATGGGCGGTGCGGAGGTGGGCGTTACGGCTGCGGCTGCCGGGGCGTTTACGGCGGATGAGGTGTTTGATCTGTTCTACTCGCTGAAAGCCCCTTACCGGAAAAGCGCGGTGTTTCTGATGAATGATGCTTCGGTTAAGGCGCTGCGGAAGTTAAAGGACAGCAACGGGCAGTATTTATGGCAGCCCTCCCTTACGGCGGCCACGCCAGATACGTTGATGGGGAGGCCGGTGTATACTTCGGCTTTCATGCCTGCGCTGGCGGCGGGGGAGAAGTCGATTCTGTTTGGCGACCTTTCGTATTATTGGGTGGCCGACCGGCAGGGGCGGTCTTTCAGGAGGCTGGGGGAATTGTACGCGCCTACGGGGCAGGTGGGGTTCCTCGCTACCCAGAGGGTGGACGGGAAGCTGGTCTTAGCGGAGGCGGTGAAGGTGCTGCAGCAGAAGGCCGGTTCCGGCTCCTGATTGGCTGGCCGGTAGAAATGGATATGTTGCGTATGTGGGTGCTGCCCTTATTGGGCGGTACTTTTTATGGGATTTTGGCGGAGGGCTGTGCGGTGGATACTGCTGCGGCCTTTCTGCAGTATATGGGCGGTCTGTTTTTGCGGGCCGCCTTTTGGAAATGGGGTGGTGGGATGCTGGTTACATTGCCGGAGGCGAAGGAATACCTGCGGGTGGATGCGGAGGATGAGGACGCATTGATCTTAAGGTTTATCGGCGCGGCTCAGGAGATCTGCATGGATGTGGCGCGGGTATCGGAGGAGTCGGATTTTTCGGAGGATTTAGAAAATGCCAGAGCGGCGGTTCTGTATACGGTGGCCTATCTGTATGAGCATAGGGAGGAGGCCGACCATAGGGGGCTGTTGCTTACGCTGCGGGCTCTGCTCTTTGGCGTGCGGAGGGAGGGGTTCTGATGGAGATAGCGGCGCTTCGGGTTAAAATTATGTTTCAACGGCAGGAAGCCGTGGCGGATGGGATCGGGAACCATACGAACCGCTGGGCGGATTATTTTGCCTGCCGCGCCACGGTGGGCGGCGAGGGCGGGACGGAGAAGGCTGTGGCGGGGACTACGGTGGAGGATGCAGATATTTCTTTTACGGTGCGTTTCTGCAGGGCGGCGGAGGCGGTATCCAGCAGCGGGTTCCGCATTGTGTTCCGGGAGGAACTGTATGATATCCTGGCCATAGACCACCTGAATTATAAGAAAAGGGCATTGAAATTCCGGTGCCGGAAAGTGAGGCGGTAGGCATGGCGGAGCGGGTGTCCGTGGGGGAGATGGCTTCGGCTGTCATGGAGTCGTTGGAGGAATACGCCGACCTTGCCACGGAGGATTTGAAGAAGGCGGTGAGAAGCGCCGGGAATACAGTGAAAAAGGAGATACGGGAGAACGCGCCGAAACGGACGGGGGCTTATGGGAAAAGCTGGGCGGTGAAGGTTTCCAGGGAGACTTCCAATTCGTTGGAGATTACGGTGTATTCCCGGAACCGGTACTGGCTGGCACATTTACTGGAATTTGGCCACGCCAAAAGGGGCGGCGGCAGGGTGGCCGGGAGGGCGCATATCGCCCCGGCGGAGGACGTGGGCATTAAGAAGCTGGAAACGGAGATAGAAAGGAGCCTGGGGGATGGATAGTCTGATCAGGATGATAGGGGAATTGGGGCTGCCCTTTGCGTATGACCACTTCGCGGAGGGGGAGTCGCCGGAGCCGCCTTTTGTGTGCTACTTGCTGCCTGGGAGCCGCAATTTTGCCGCCGATGGGCGGGTGTACTATAAGGGCAGCGAGGTGCGGCTGGAGGTCTATACCGATAGAAAGGATTTAGGATTGGAGGCGCGGGTGGAGGCCGTGCTGGACGGGCAAGGGGTTTTCTACAATAAGTCGGAGGTATGGATCGAGAGCGAGAGGCTTTATGAGGTCTTATACAGTTTTGGATGGGAGGCTGGTTGATATGGCGAATAAAAAGAACAAGGTGAAATTCAATCTGAAAAACGCGCATTATGCGATGCTGTCCGTTTCGGAGGAGGGCGAGATATCCTATGGGACGCCAGTATCCATGCCCGGCTCGGTATCTATTTCCCTGGATGCCAACGGGGAGCCGGAGAACTTCTATGCGGACGGGGTGGCGTATTATGTGATCAATAACAACATGGGGTATGATGGGGATCTGGAACTGGCCATGATACCGGAATCCTTCCGGACGGACGCGCTGGGGGAGAAGCTGGATGATAAGGGGGTGCTGATCGAGAATGCGGAGGTGGAGCTTTCCTCTTTTGCGCTGCTGTTCGAATTTGACGGCGACCAGCGGCATATCCGGCATGTGCTGTATAACTGCTCTGCTTCCAGGCCGGGCATTGAGGGGAAGACCAATGAGGAGAGCCGGGAGGTGCAGACGGAGACGCTTACGATTAAGGCAACGCCGCTGCCGGGCGGCATGGTGAAGGCGAAGACGGGGGATACCACGGATGCGGCAGTATATAATGGCTGGTATGCGGCGGTGTATATGCCTGCGGTTGCGCCGGAAAGCGGGAATGGGGAGGATGAAACGGTATGAGCATGACGAAGATGATTGAGATTGACGGGCGGGAGGTGGCATTCCGTGCTTCTGCCGCCATTCCCCGGATTTACCGGTTGAAGTTCCAGAGGGATATCTATAAGGATCTGAGCGCGTTGGAGAAGGCGGTGGGGAAGGAGGACGAGGGAAGTTCGAATCTGGATTTGTTCTCGCTGGAAATGTTTGAGAATATCGCCTATGTGATGGCGAAGCACGCGGACGGGTCTGTCCCGGATACGCCGGAGGAATGGCTGGACGGGTTCGGGACGTTCTCCATTTACCAGGTGCTGCCGAAGCTGATCGAGCTGTGGGGGCTGAATGTGAGGACGGATGCGGAGGCTAAAAAAAACTTCGCCCAACAGACCGGCCAATGACAACGCCGCTGTTCCTGCTCCGGTGCGTGCAGCTGGGGCTTTCTATCCGGGATCTGGATCTGCTTACTATCGGGATGGTGAATGATATGTATGTGGAGAGCCGGAATGACGGGTGTCCGGAGGCGTATGTGGAATTGGCAACGCAGGCGGATTTCGACAATTTTTGAGCGTGTTCGGATTGTGGAGGCAGCCTTTTTCTGGTATACTGAATGACAGAAAAAGGCTGAAATCCAGTATAAAATATATTGTCGGGAGCGGTTGTCATGAAATTACAAGACAGAGATTACAGTGTTTATTTGAACGAAGAAGAAAAAAGAGCATATGAAGCAGAAGTGGCATATGCAGCCCTTAAAGGGCCAAAGAATACCAGGGGATTCCCGAGGTTTTCCCATCCGGATAAAGATATAAGAGAATTTATTTGGCATAAGAGGTCTCTATTTCCTAATAATTACTTACATTTGGCTGAATATAAAAATGAGTTTGATTTTGAAATAGAGGCAGAAAAATTCAATGATATAATATATAATTGCAAAAATGAGTTGGAGATACAGCAATATATAAAGCAGAATAAAAAGTGGTTTATTCCGGGTTCAATATTTGTAGATTATAATTTTGGACATCATGATGCGTATTTGTTTCCGGAGCAAGAATTAGGGAATGAATTTGCGGTTGATTATATGCTGATTGGAAAAAGTTCTGATGGATACAGCGTTGTTTTGATTGAATTTGAAAAAGCAAATACAGAATATCTTCTGCAAACAAGAAATACAGAAAGTGAAAGTGTAAGAAAAGGATTGACCCAAATACAAGACTGGAAACGATGGATAAAAATAGAGATTATTTTTTAAGAAATGTTGGCCTTTTGCAGCAAGGGATTGATATACCTGTATATAGAATATATTATTATCTTGTCGTTAGCCGGAGGGATTTTATGACACCAGTAGCTTTGGAAGTTAGAAGCCAAAGTATGTATGAAATGAAAAATACGAAAATTGCCACTTTTGATAGATTAGTGGATAATATACGAAAACTGGAAAAAAATCATAGTTGGTAGTTATAAGATATTTTGAGGAGTTGAGCAGTATGACAGAAATACAAAAGTGGGGATTCGGTGCGGCACCATTTAAACAAGAAACAATTAATAAAAATAAGAGAGCTTTAAGATATGTTTTAAGTTATATTGATAATCAGCTGATTAAAAAGAATATAGATATTTGTGCTGAAATTAGCATAGTGAAAGGTCTTTTCAACCGTATTATACGTCAGGATCAATGGGATTGGTTTACAGTATATATGTATTTTGATTATCCAAGTAACCGGGAATGTTCAAATATAGTACGGCTGTTATCTGCTTTGAGAGCTGCAATCAAAAATGGCAGATTGGATGAGGCAAAAAAGATTTCCTCGCATATTCATAAGACAAACTTTACATTGTATTCAGAAAATTTTCTTGAATTTAATATAAATTCGGATGATACAGATGAATATATCTATATTTTGTCCAGAAAAGAAGAAAAGGACTTGCTCAAAATAGGAATGACAACAAGAAATGTTTTAAAAAGATGCCAAGAAATAAATTCAGCAACGGGAGTGGTGTTTCCATATTCGCCACGAAAGGTATTCCGGGTAAAGGATAGTAAAGAAGCAGAAAGAATTGTGCATGAGGTGTTAGAAGAATATCGTATTAGGGCAGATAGGGAGTTTTTTAGATGCGATTATTCAATGGCATGTGAAATGATTGAGGGATGCCTGCAGGAGAGAGATTTGCTTTATTACAAATATTGAAAGTGTGATGAATGTACCTATGAATAAATGTGAGGTAAACTTGTTATGCAGATAGATAGAGATTATGACATTGCGATTGCGAAAATTCCAAGGACGGATAGGAGCGGCAATGATATTACGGAAGATAAACTCGGTGGTGGCGGGCGACATCGTCCAGATGGAACCATATCTGGAATGGCATATGATTTTGAAATTATTGATGAAGATAGATATTCTAATATGAATAGAGAGGAACACGCTCCAGAACTTTCAACAAAAGATATGTTAAAGGCGGCTTTAATTGAAAATCTTCTTATACCGATAGTAGATTATTTTTTTGATGAACTGGAATATCATGCAGAAATGTTTCTTTCAGATAAAGTGTTCCCTACAGTTAAAAGGAAGGGAAAGGAACTAATTGCGAATACAAAACCGGTTCTTGCTGGAATTTGGGATGGTATAAGAGGAAAAGAAACAAAAGCAGAACAAATACTTAGGGAGTATGAGGAGAAGAAAGTAGCTTTGGCTGTGTCTAATGAAGTGAATGAAAATGATGTGGAATATGCTACATCAGAGGAAGAAAAGCGTATCATAACCAATATGCGGTGTTACGCTATTCTTCTTGCTAATGAAATTCAAAGATATTCAAAAATATGTGTAATTAAAGATACAGATTCGGACGAATACATTGAGGAAAGACAAAAATTTGAAAAGCTGATGACGCAAGACACTATGAAAGGTATTCAATCATTGTTGGAGAATAAAGAACAATTTTGTCTGGATGAGATGGCAGTTCACATTTTATCTGAATTTCATGCTGGAAATGTTATTTTGGAGGGTAAGTGTGTGCCTATACCTGATTCTTTGATGATAGACAGAAAATAAAAGCACATTTCAAATATAAGAAAGTTCTTGGCATTGATTAGTGATAATCAGTGTTTTGTTTATATCAATGGCTCGGTTGCTCCATGGGCTGAATGTGGGAGCGAATGTGGAGGAGATACTATGGCAAGGTACCGTTTTTATTACGATGAATCAGAGCATAGTAGAAAAATCAATCTTAATACAGTAAGTGCTGTGAATTATTATGATAACTTTATTTCTGTTATTGTCGGATGGAAAGATGAAAACCAAAAATCGGTTTTTGAAAAATATGCTTCTTTTGAAGAAAAGTATGCTGATCGTAAATCCAAAGGTGAATTAAAGAGTCAGACGCTTAAACAGGATCAGTTTGAGTATGGGTTCGCTTCTATGAATAAAAGCAATGTTTGTTTTCTTAATGATTTGCTTTCGATGTTTGATAATGATATTATGGTATATTTTGCAGTATTGAGTAAGATTGAGTTTATTATTTCTCAAATATTCGATGGCTATAAGAACAGTATTCTTTGTGATATGGATGCTATGAAGTATTCAATCATTAAAGCGATATTGGTGTATCAACCGAAAGAAATAATAGAGCAAGTATTTGAAAATACGGGAGAACTTGTAAAGGCATTAAAAGCCTTTTTTGTAGATAAAATTCAGCAAAATAAAGAAAATGTATCATTGAAACAAAAGGAAATAGAAGCATTTGAAGAAATCTTGATGATTTTAGACGATATTAAAAATGTAAAGACTATTGAATGGAATTATAGTATAGCTTTTGCGGGGTTTAAGAAATACCTTGCAGAACGGTCAATAGATGATTTTACATTGACGATAGATAAAGAGGGGGAAAGCAGTAAGACTTTAAATGCAGCTCGGCACATGGGATTTGATACTGCTATAGAAGCAGATTCAAAATGTTCGATTGGCATACGAATTTCTGATATGATGGCCGGGGTTTTATCTAAGATGCTTAAGGCATTATGTAATTCTTTAAGGTATAATTCCTCAGACGAGCAGATTCAAAAGAAGCTCTTAGGCAGTGAATGGTTTATGCTTAACAATGAACAGCTTGGATTATACAAAAAGTTGTATGTTATTATTTGCAAATATAATAATGCCTGGTATAAAAGTTATTCGGGAATATATTCTGATGATTTGATACTCTTGACTGCACTTTTAGATTATATGAATCATTTTTCCAACCCGGAGGAAATAAGGCAAAATATTGATATGCAAGGGGAGTATTTTAATTCATACGCATGTCAGTATCTTTCAGATTACTTTGAGAGAATGAAAAATAAACTTCCCATTGATCCAGTGCCACTTGATTCAAAAGAATATTTTTTTAATCAGAGGGGTGCAAAAGTATTTTTTGATATTCAAAAGCAACCGATATTGAGGATTCTGGATGGAAGTTATAAGTATAATGTTCTTTCAGTTGGATTTAGCAAAGAGGGTATTCCATTGGCTACTATTGTGGAACATGAACAAGTATATTGCTATAGATTGCCTGATGATTTGAGCGAATGGACAATGACAGCAGTAGGGTATGCAAATATGGGAATGAACTTATTCCCGGCAGAAGTTATTTTTACAAAACGTAATGGGAAATTTTATGCGGATATATTATAGGGATATAGAAAAAATATCAGGAGGCATCGGTTAGAAATAATCGGTGCTTTCTTTATGCCTGAGGCTCGGATTCGTTCGGGCTTTTTTCATACCGTTTTTGAGGGGAGGTGGTCTTGGTGGCGAACCGGATCAAGGGAATTACGGTGGAGATTGGCGGCGATACTACCAAGCTGCAGACCGCCTTGAAAGGGGTCAATACGGAGATTCGGAATACCCAGTCCCAGCTGCGGGATGTGGAGAAGCTGCTGAAACTTGACCCTGGCAATACGGAGCTGCTGGCTCAGCGGCACCGGCTTCTGGGGCAGGCGGTTTCGGAGACGAAAGAAAAGCTGGAAACCTTGAAAACGGCGGCGGAGCAGGCGAATACTGCCCTTGCCAATGGGGAGATATCGCAGGAGCAGTACGATGCGCTGCAGAGGGAGATTATTGAGACGGAGAATGCCCTGCGGAACCTGGAGCAGCAGGCGAACCAGTCGGCTACGGCGGTACAGAAGATTGCAGCCTCGGGGGAGAAGCTGCAGGCGCTGGGGGACAATATTTCTTCCGTGGGAAAGAAATTCCTGCCGGTTACGGGGGCTGTCGTGGGGCTGGGGACGGCGGCGGTGAAGACGGCGACGGATTTTGATTCTGCCATGAGCCAGGTGGCGGCGGTCTCCGGTGCTACGGGGGCCGATTTGGAGACGTTGCGGGACAAAGCCCGTGAGATGGGTTCCAAAACGAAGTTCTCTGCTTCGGAGGCGGCGGAGGCCATGAACTACATGGCGATGGCAGGGTGGAAGACCTCGGATATGCTCTCCGGTATTGAGGGCATTATGAACCTTGCCGCCGCTTCCGGGGAGGATTTGGCGACCACTTCGGACATTGTGACGGATGCGCTTACAGCTTTTGGGTTGTCCGCGGCGGATTCCGGGCATTTTGCGGATATCCTGGCAGCGGCTTCCAGCAATGCGAATACGAATGTCTCCATGATGGGGGAGACGTTCAAATACTGTGCGCCCATTGCCGGGACTCTGGGGTTCTCGGCGGAGGATACGGCGGAGGCTATCGGGCTGATGGCCAATGCCGGGATCAAGTCCTCCCAGGCGGGTACTTCCCTGCGGACGGTGATGAACAGCCTTGCGGGCGAGGTGAAGATCTGCGGGGCGGGGATCGGGGAGGTCACGGTGGCCACGTCCAATGCGGACGGCTCCATGCGCGACCTTTCGGATATCCTGGCGGACTGCCGGGGGGCGTTCGCGGGCTTGTCGGAGTCAGAGAAGGCGGCTGCGGCGGAGACGCTGGTGGGCAAGAATGCCATGAGCGGGTTCCTTGCTCTGATGAACGCCGCCCCGGCGGATATCGAGAAATTGAGCGGTGCCATTGCGGATTGTGACGGTACGGCGGCGGGCATGGCGGAGACCATGCAGGATAACCTTGCGGGGCAGCTTACCATATTGAAAAGCCAGCTGGAAGAATTGGCGATCTCCTTTGGGGAGTTGCTGATGCCCTCTATCCGCATGATTGTGGGCTGGGTGCAGAAGCTGGTGGACTGGCTGAACGGCATGGACGAGGGGACGAAGAAGATTATTATGACGGTCGCCCTTTTGGCGGCGGCCATTGGGCCGGTGCTGATTGTGATCGGCAAGGCGGTCTCGGCGGTGGGTACGATCATGACCTTTATTCCGAAGCTGGTATCCGGCTTCAATATGCTGAAAACCGCTTTTTCCGCTTTGGGGGCGGTGATGGCGGCGAATCCTATCATATTGATTGTTGCCGCAGTGGCAGCGGCGGTGGCCGCCATTATTCTGCTGTACCAGAAATGCGAGTGGTTCCGGGACGCGGTGAACGCGGTCTGGGTGCAGGTGAAAGAATTTTTTGTTTCCGCCTGGGAGGCGATTTGCTCGTTTTTTACGGAGACGATCCCGGCGGCGTGGGAGTCGCTGGTCGGCATTTTTAACCAGATCCCGGCGTGGTGGTCGGGGCTGTGGCAGTCGGTGGAGGATTTCTTCGGCAATGTCTGGACGGGCATGATGGAGAACCCGGTGCTTTCCGGGATCGTGGATATGATCCGTTCCTTGTGGGAGAACCTTTCGTCCACTCTGCAGGGCATCTGGCAGGGAATACAGACGGCGGCTTCGGGTGCCTGGGAGCTGATTAAAAATGTGATCCTCGGGCCGGTTCTGCTGTTGATTGATTTGGTGACGGGGAATTTTACGAAGCTGAAAGAGGATGCTTTAAATATCTGGACGAATATCCAGCAGGCAGCTTCTTCTATCTGGTCAGGTATTCGGCAGGTCGTGGGTTCTTTGGCGCAGGGGCTGGTGAACCATGTGGTGATTCTGTTTAATGGGCTTAAAAATACCGCAGGGAATATCTGGTCTTCCATTAAAAATATGGCTTCATCCGCCTGGAACGGGCTGAAAAATCTGGTGGTCTCTATCGCCGGAAATTTAAAGCAGGCGGCAGTTTCAGCGTTTCAAAATATGGTCTCCGGTATCCGATCCGCCTTGTCTTCCCTTGGGAGCGTGGTTTCGGGCGGGTTCCAGTCGGCGATTAGCTTTATTACGTCCCTGCCGGGGAAGGCGCTGCAGTGGGGGATGGATTTTATCAATGGGATTGCGGACGGTATCCGGAGTGCCATTGGAAACGTGGTGAGCGCGGTTTCGGACGTGGCGGAGAAGATACGCTCCTTCCTGCATTTCTCCGTGCCGGATGAGGGGCCGCTTACAGATTATGAAAGCTGGATGCCGGATTTCATCGGCGGGCTTGCGAAGGGGATTGAGAATAGCCGGGGGCTTGTGGAGAAGGCCGTCCGGGATGTGGCTTCGGATATGGTGATTAGCCCGAAGGTGGGGGCGGCGGAGCTGGCTTCCATGGAGGGCGGTTATGGCGGCATGGGGAATATGGCGGATTTCCTTGCCGGGATCAGGTCTGCGGTTTCGGAGGCTATGGCGGGGTTTGCCGGGCAGGCTGGGGATATTATAATTCCGGTGTATGTGGGCGGCACGCTGCTGGATGAGGTGATTGTGGGTGCCCAGACGCGGCAGAGCCTGCGGTCGGGAGGGAGGTAGATAGGAATGGCATTTATACAATACTTGGTGTTTGACGGTACGCCCCTCCCCTTGCCGGATTCCTATGAGGTACAGATGGTGGATATCGAGGCGGATTCGGGAGGGGAGACGGAGGCGGGGACTACCCAGCGGGATGTGGTGCGGCTGGGGGTAGTGCGGATAGCGGTCTCCTTTTCCGTATCGGCAAAATGGTTACGGCTGCTTACGGGGTTTAAGCAGCGGGAGAAGATCGGCGTGGACTATTTTGATACGGAGACGCTGGCGGTGAAGAATGCGGAAATGTTCATTGACGGGTATAAGGCGGGGCTGGTGAAAGATACTTCTTATAAGGGGCTTTGGAAGGTGTCGTTTACGTTGAAGGAATTTTGAGGCGAGGTAATGATGACTTTTGGTGAAATATTATGTATAATGTAATATAAGCTAAAATTTTGTATAAATGAAAATTATTTTAAAGTAAGAGGTAGAGATATGGACGAAAATATTATAGCAGCAAGAAAACAATTTTCTAGACTTATGAATAATAGCAAGCAACAGGCTAAAAAAAGTGAGTGTTTGTGGTGTGGAGAAAAAATAACACGCTTTTGCAATTCCCATTCATTGCCACAATGCATATTAAGAAATATTGACACGGACGGAAAGATTGATTATTTTAATTCTATGATAAATGTTCCGTTAATAAATTCTGACAAAGGAATAAATGAGGCAGGAACATTTAAATTATTATGTAGAGAATGCGATGGAAAAGTTTTTCAGGATTATGAAAACATAGATGCTTTAAGCGAAAAACCTTCTGAAACTATTCTTGAGGAAATTGCACTGAAAAACGTATTGATGATGTTAAATAAAAGATATATTGAAATTCAACTGTTTAATAATCTGCAAAAAGAGTTTAGTATGCCATATCCATATGACAAAAAGCAAGAAGCAAATTCATTGGATGAAAGGGACTTTTGGTGGGATTTCGTTAGAATAAAGGAAATGATAAAATCTGAGCAGAAAAAAAGCAAATATAAATTATTTTATTGGAGAAAGTTAGATTATATTATTCCGATAGGGTTTCAAGGATTAGTGACTCTGTATGGCGATTTGGAAGGAAATATGGTTACGGATATTTATAATACATCCGAAGATTTGATAGTAAAACATATGCATGTGTGTTTATTCCCATTAGAGAAAAATTCTGTAGTATTTGCGTTTTATCATGAGGATGACATAGAATATGATTTATTTGCATCTCAATTTAACAATCTTGATGATGATGAAAAATTAACTGTGATAAGTTATATAGTCTATGAATATTGTGAAGATATGTTTTTTGCCAAAAAATTTCCTCATCGAACATGGATAATTAATAAGCTAAAAGAGACATTTATTGATTCATCAGAAATATGGGCTTTTAGTAAAGAACATGCGGAGTATCAAAAAAAATCTAAGTTAAATCAATTGAAATATAGGGATAAAGAGTTTCCATGTATTTTATTCCCTAAATATGCGGTAAAGAAATAAATGGAACTTAGTTGTGCAAAGAATGAATATAATTAGGTTTATGTAAGGCATCAGTCAAAAACGGGTTCTTTCTGAACTTTGGGTATAATCAATAAATAAGACAGGATTTACACCTGTCTTATTTATTGATTTATTACTTCTCATATTTGGGTATTTGTGTTATAATAGAGACATCAAAATGAGAGGTAAACACAAATGAAATATTCCCCTTCCTCAGATAATTCGCTGCTATACGGTAAGAACCAATTCATATACAGAACGGAAGAAACGGATGACAGGATTGACATTTTCCTGAAATCATCTGTCCATAGTTGTAAGTGCCCGCTCTGCGGAACAAGATCTTCGGATCTACATGCCACTTACGAACGGACCTTGCAGGATGTCCCTATACGATGTAAGCCAACGTATGTCCATGTGAATGTTTTCAAATATGACTGTGTAAACACTGAATGCCGCCAGAAAGTATTTATGGAGCCGTTGTCCTTTGCATCTGCTTCCCAGGTTCGGACAGATTCCTTAAACGCATTGGTCCTGGCCATGGCAATGTTCATGAGTAATGAAGGAGCCAGCACTGTTCTGTCACTTATGGGTGTCGCTATAAGCAACGATACCATCCAACGTTTGTATGACAGGATTGAATTCAAAGATGACCCTGATGTGGAAGCTGTTGGAATTGACGACGTAGCCATGAGAAAAGGTCAAAAGTATGCGACGGCAATTTATGACCTGAAGGATCACCACATGATCGCCCTGTTGGAAGGAAGGGATGGCGCCCCATTGAAGGAATGGTTAAAAGGCCATAAGAAGATCCGGCTGGTCGCAAGGGATCGGGCCAGTGCATATGCATCTGCAATCAGTGAGGTGCTGCCGGAGTGTACGCAGGTTGCGGACCGTTTTCACCTGATGCAGAATCTGCTGGATAAGATGAAGGACATCTTCAAAAACGAAATACCTGCTACTATATTCATAAAGGACGGAGCAGTGTTGGACAAGGCCCCCGAAAAGGAAGTCAGGGAGAAGGGGTTTGACGGGAATCTGCTGGATGGTATTTCCTATGATAATTCGCCACCGGTTGATGAAGATGGAGCTGAAATTGAATTCAAGAGCAAGAAGCGGAACCTCAACAGCAAGCAGTATAAGAAGAATGCCTGTAACAGGGAAAAAAACAGCAATTGATACGTGACATTCAGCTGTTTTGGAACGGCCTGCCAAAGAAGAAGATCAGCCTGGTGTGCCGGGAGTATGGCATTGCAAGGCATACAGCGGAAAAATATGTTTCCATGACAGATGACCAGATCAACGGGATGGATGCACCCAAGGACTATAAAACCAGGAAACGTGCCGGGAATGGTTTCGTAAATATCATATATAAAATGATGGCGGATGGATACGATGATGAGATCATATACCACTATCTCCGGAAATCCGGGGTGTCGACTTCGCGTAATACATTGTTTGATTACATGAAAGCCATCAGCAGGGAAAACTTTCCGGATCGAAAAAGAATGTATGGCATGAGGCTCATGGATAAAAGATATCCTGATGATGTAATTGTCATCAGGCGGAATGAATTATTAAGACACATCCTGACAATAGATCCGAAGAAAGAAAAGGACAAGGTCATTTCTGGAAACCTGGAGATCATTAAGAAGAAGTTCCCAATGGTCACATGGGTTGCAGATACATTCCATGAGTTCCACGGGATACTGATGGGTGACGAACCTGAGGAAATAGATGGATATATCGAGAAATATGCTGATACGGAACTGTCCTCTTTCTGTAATAGTTTAAAAAAAGATATCTCTTCGGTCAGGAATGCGATATCCATGGACGTGAGCTCTGGGTTTGTCGAAGGGAACAACAACAAATTTAAACTCATCAAGCGTATGGTATATGGCAGGTCTAAGATTGTCAACCTGACCAAAAAATGCAAGCTCGCTTTTCTGATCAAAACTAAAGATTTTACCCTTATGGATCTGATATAAATTAAGCCGTCAGAACACTTATCTGACGGCTTAATTGCGGTGCTGTCATACCCAAAGTTCAGAAAGAACCCAAAAACGGCTGGTGCTTTTTCTATGGAATGGGGGTGTTTTCCTATGTACCCGGTGAGCGAGGCGTTCCTGCAGGCGGTGCAGGGGAATACCCGGCATTATTACTGGACGGGGCGGATCACTACGGCGGCGGGGGCTGTGTATGGATTTACCCAGGAGGATATCGTAAAGGGCAGTGGCTATATCTCCGGGCAGTGTTGCGGGAGCTCGGAGATCGAGCTGGGGACGGTGTATGCGGCGGAAATGGGGATCAGCCTCTATCTGCCGGTTGACCGATATACTTTGGAGGATGCGCAGGTGGAATTGTTCTATCACCTGTGGCTGGGGGACGGCTCCTATGAGGAGGTTCCCATGGGTATCTTCGAGGTGAGCGAGGCGAACCGGACGGCGCATTTCCTGGAATTGAAAGCTTATGACCATATGCTCCGGTTCGAGCGGGACTTTAATGGGTTTGAGTCGGTGGGGACGGCGTATGATTTCATGGGACTGTGTGCCAAAGCCTGCGGGGTGGAGCTGGCGCAGACGGCGGCGGAGATCGGGGCGATGCCGAACGGCTCGGAGGTGCTTTCTATCTATGCGGAGAATGATATCGAGACATACCGGGATGTGCTGTATTTTGTGGCGCAGGTGCTTGGGGGATTCTTCTGTATCAACCGGGCGGGGAGACTGGAGCTGAGGAAATACGGGGATTCCCCAGTGGCAGAGGTTCTGCAGAAGCACCGGTTTTCCAGCAGCTTCTCGGATTTTGTTACCCGGTATACGGCGGTGAGCTCTACGAACCTGCGGACGCAGACGGCGGAATATTATGCGGCTGACCCGGATGACGGGCTTACCATGAATTTAGGCATCAACCCGCTGCTGCAGTTCGGGCTGGATGAGACGCGGGAGGCGCTATGCCGGAATATCCTGGCCAGCCTTTCGGCAGTGAATTATGTGCCCTTCGATTCGGAGACCATAGGGAACCCGGCCTTTGACCTGGGAGATGTGCTAACCTTTTCCGGCGGCCAGGCGGACGGGGAGCGGCTTACCTGCATTACGTCTTTCCATTGTAAGGTCGGCGGGAAGATGAAGCTGAAATGCGTGGGGAAGAACCCGAGGCTGGCGCAGGCGAAGTCCAGGAATGATAAAAATATCTCCGGCCTGCTGAACCAAATCGAGGCGGGGAAACTGGGGATACATACCTTTACCAATGCTTCCGCCTACAGCATTGCGGATACGGACGTAAAGATCATCAGCATTGAGTTTGCATCCAAGGAGGAGAACCATGTGCAGTTCTTCGGGCAGGTGGTTGTGGACGTGGCGGCGGAGCAGGTGGGGCGGTCGGCCAGCGCGGCGGGGACGGTTGTTGTGCCGATTCCTGCAGAGGCGGCGGGCGGCGATACCGGGGCAGACATTCTTTTGGAGGGTGGTTCGGATTCCGGGGACGGTTCCGGCGGTACGGTGGAGGTATCGGTGGACGTGGAACTGCCGGTATCATGGACGGAGGATGGGAAGGCCGTGGGCTTTGTCACCTATGAGCTGAATGATTCGGAGATCCTCCTGCACCATCCGGTGGAGACATGGCATAGCGGGAGGCATATCCTTTCGCTGTACTATCCCATTGAGAAGCTGGTGCCGAACATTACTAATACATTCAATGTGTACCTGCGCATGGAGGGCGGGGAGGGAACGGTAGAGATCGGCGGCTGTATCGCCTCGATCAGCGGGCAGGCCATGGCGGCTGCGGCGGCATGGGACGGGAAGATTGAGATAGGGGAATATGTATCAAGGTTCCCGTTGGCTGGCGACCTGCAGGTGCGGGGATTTGCCGGGAGCATTAAGACGGAGACCATGGAGCTTGTGATCCGGGAATATGCAGACCATATGGCGGGCAGGACAGCCCTCGGCGGGTTCTGCCGCCCGGTGGAGATGGGAGGAGATCTGGAATGAGGTTGAAGGGGACAATGGTGATAGAGCTTACGGATGCCCAGACGGGGGCGGTGGAGACTGTTACTGAGGAAAATATGGTCACCAATGCGGTGAACAATATCCTCGGCAGCAACCCCATGGGGGTGTTCTATTCGGAGGTGGAACTGGCGGACGTGCTGGCATGGAATGGGAGCCTGCTCCCGATCTGCCCGAACATGATAGGCGGGATACTCCTGTTTTCCAAAACGCTGGAAGAAGATGCGGATATCATGTATGCCGGTTCGGATAACCTGCCGGTGGCCTATGCCTCCAACAATGTCAATTCCTCGGCCAATACGGCGCGGGGGAGCATGAACCAGACGGAGAGCAAGGCTTTGGAGAACGGGTACAGATTTGTCTGGGAATTTACGCCGAGCCAGGGGAACGGGACGATTGCGGCTGTGGCTCTGACCAGTGCCCAGGGCGGGCAGAACGGGTTCGGGAGCCTTGTGGGGGATGCCAGCACATTCCTGCAGATAAAAAAGCTGGATATCCGCGACCTGTCCACGTCGCAGCAGGCGGTATTGTTTGAGGCGGTGGAGATGGATTTTGAAGGGAACCTTTTGTATTCCATTACATTTGAGGATTCCAGCGTGCGGATACGGAAGGTGCGCATCCCGGTCTTTTCCATTGGGCTGAATGAGAAGCTGGACGACAGCACCTATACGGTACTGGAAGACAATGCGGTTCCTACGGAGACATTTCTGTTCCTTGGAAGCTATACGAAATACGGGGAGTTCATGGACGGGCGGGACGGGTACTGGTACGGGTTTTCCAATGAGGGAAATTCCTCCGGGAATGCCAGGCTTTTATGGGTGAGGATATCCAAGGCGGATCATTCCATGACCGAGGGGGACTGGACGCTGCCGAACGCGAAGCTGATGTCGGTGGGCGAGAGGGATATGTCCGGGAGCTATCCGGAGCGGAAATGCCGGTGCTGTATGCGGGGCGGGTATCTGTATGTGCCTGCCTACGATAAGAAGGGTATTTATAAGATCAATATGGCAAACATGGCGGATGTGACGCTGATCCCGTTTGGGTTTACATCAAAATGGAAGCCCTTATGTGATACGGGAACCTGCGAGCTGTATCTGACGCTGGTGGGAGACCTGATCGTGGGCGGGGATTTCCAGATCACCATAAATGATGGGGTGGTGCATACGCAGGGGAGCGCGAGGCTTACCAGCGCGGCCACGCCGCTCTTCCAGTATGGGCAGTTCCTTGTGGGATGGGGCGGCAGCTATGGGAGCGAGTACCGGAGCATGTACCTGCTCACGCCGTACCTGGCTTCTGTCAACAATCTTTCGTCAGCGGTGGTAAAGACCGTGGATAAGACCATGAAGATTACCTATACGCTGACGGAAGAATGAGATATCATTTGTCGGTGTGGGTTGTGCCGGGAAATCCGGCGGTTGCGGTTCCTTAGATGCTGGAGGGCTGGATTTCAGAGGTGGCGGGATAGTCGGCTTTCCGTTCGGCTACCATGGAGAGGGCGGCGGTTTCGGCCTCTATCATTGTTTTGATTTTTGTCAGCTCTACGATTTTGTTTTCCAGCTTCTTTGTTGCCTGCGTCTGTTCCAGGGATTTCTGTTCCATGGCGGTCAGGGGGCGGATATGGATGCCCTGCTCGTCATATTCAACCTTGATATGGTCACCGATGTGGTATCCGAGGGCTTCGAGCCATTTGCCCTCAATGGATATCTTGGGCGTCCAGATGTAGCGCATGGCCCCGGCATAGATGGAATGGAAGTCCCGGCGGGTGCGGGAGGAATACAGGACTTTGATTATTTTTGATTTCATATGGCGTTTGCCTCCTTCTTTTTTAGTGGTGACAGCTTAGCGGAGACGGGGCGTTCCATCAAGCCTTTACGCTCTGGAAAAGCAGACAAAGAAGGGGGCATTTTGTTGGCAGAAGTAACAAGAAATCAATTTGGGAATTGGCGGTTTTCCATAATGGGAGCCGCTTTTTCATACAAAAAAATGAAAGAGAGGTACTTAGGTATGAAGGATGTATGGAATGTGGTTCAGGTGGTGTTTGCGGCCGTGGGCGGCGGGATCGGCTGGTTCTTCGGGGAGCTGGACGGCTTTTTCTATGCCCTGCTGGCTTTTGTGGTGATCGACTACCTGACGGGGGTGATGTGCGCCATTGTGGATAGGAGCTTATCCAGCGAGGTGGGGTTTCGGGGGATCTTCCGCAAGGTGCTGATCTTCGTCATGGTGGGCGCGGGGCATATCCTGGATGCGCAGGTGATCGGTTTGGGGGATGCGCTGAGGACGGCGGTGATCTTCTTTTACATTTCCAATGAGGGCGTGAGCCTGCTGGAAAATGCCGCCCATATCGGTCTGCCGGTTCCGGAGAAGCTGAAAGAGGTTTTGGCGCAGCTTCATGACCGGGAAAAGGGGGACGGTGAATGAGAATCAAGGTAAGAATGACCCGTGCCGGGAATATTGCCCGGCACGGCGCGGGAATTGCGGAACTGGATCTGGAGGAATACCTCTGCGGCGTGGTGCCTGCGGAGATTGGGGAGGGCTCCTATGGGGACGCGCTCCGTGCCCAGGCGGTGGCCGCCCGCACTTTTGCTCTTAGGCGGGTGCTGGCGGGCATTGTGGTGGATGATACTACCAGCTTTCAGGCATACCGGGCGGAACTGCTTGACTGCAGCCCAAGGAGCCGGGAGGCAGTGGCGGATACTGCCGGGGTGGTGCTTGTGTATGGCGGGGAGGTCATTGACTGCTATTATTCTGCGTCCAATGGGGGCTTTACGAAAAGGAGCGGGGAGGTCTGGAGCCGGGATTATCCCTACTATATAAATAAGGCTGACCCGTGGGATGTTGCCGCCCGCGTGGAAAGGCCGAAGGCGGCCAGCCACGGCGTGGGGATGTCCCAGGTGGGCTGCATGTGGGCGGCGGGGCATGGGGTTCCCTGGCATGAGATACTGGCGTTCTATTATGGCGGCGCAGCCCTTGTGCGGGAATACGGCAGGGGCGGCGTTGTTTTGTTTGAGGAAAATACGGAGGGAGTGGATGGCTTGCATTTACATGAGCTGATCTTTACGGAAAATGCCTGCTATAAGGCAGGTCGGCGGATCGTGCCGGAGGGGATCATGGTGCATTCCACCGGGGCGGATAACCCGTGGCTTAAGCGGTATGTCGGCCCGGATGACGGGCTTCTGGGGATGAATAAATACAATAACCACTGGAACCAGGCGATGCCGTCCGGGCGGCAGGTCTGCGTCCACGGGTTTATCGGGAAGCTGGCGGACGGGACGGTTGCCACATACCAGACGCTGCCCTGGGACTGGCGGGGGTGGCATTGCGGCTCCGGGCCGAAGGGGAGCGGGAATGATTCTTATATCTCTTTTGAGATCTGCGAGGACGGTCTGGCAGATGCTTCCTATTTCCATGAGGTGTACCGGGAGGCGGTGGAGCTTTGCATCTATCTCTGCGGGCTGTATGGTTTTACGGAGGAAAATATCATCTGCCATAGCGAGGGGCATGAACGTGGGATTGCTTCCAACCATGAGGATGTAATGCACTGGTTCCCCAGGCATGGGGAAAGCATGGACAGCTTCCGGGCGGCGGTTCGGGAGCAGCTGGCTGGTGGCTCCGGCGGATCAGGTGGCGATGGAAACGGTTCTGGCCTGCCTGGCGGAAATGGGGGCGGTTCTGCCGGGGCTTCCGGTTCGGGCGTGATGTACAGGGTGCGGAGAAGCTGGGCGGATGCGGCTTCCCAGAAAGGGGCTTTCCGGGTGCTGGATTACGCCAGGCGGTGCGCAGATGAAAATGCGGGGTATTCGGTCTTTGATGATAGTGGGAAGCTGGTCTATGCCGGGAAGTCTTCGGTGATGTATACGGTGGGGGAGCATGATACGCTGTGGGGGATTGCCGCGAGGTTTCTTGGCAGCGGGAAGCGGTATCCGGAGATTATGGAGGCAAACGGGCTGCGTTCGGACGTGATCCGGGCGGGCATGGTTCTCAGGATACCGGATTGACGGCGGGCGGCTCCTTCGGGGGCCGCTTTTGCTGTATTGCGGCAGAAGAAATCTATTGAGTGGGATTTTGATGGAAATGGGGTGGTATCAGGTGACGGATGCGGAGAAGGAAAAGATACGGTTCCTGCGCATGGAGGGGCTTGGCTATGGCGCGGTGGCGGAGCGGCTGGGGCTTTCGGAGAATACGGTGAAGAGCTACTGCAGGCGGAACCATCTGACGGGGGTGGCGGCAAAGGAGCGGGCAAAAGTCTGCCGGGAATGCGGGGTGCCGCTGGCTTCGGTTCCGGGGCGGAAGGGGCGGAAATTCTGCTGCGAGAGCTGCCGGAGGGCATGGTGGCGGTCGCATCCGGAGCTGGTACACCGGGAGGCGTATTATGTGCTGGTCTGCGGGCATTGCGGACGGGAGTTTCGGAGCTATGGAAATAGGGGGCGGAAATATTGTTCCCATGAATGCTATATCAGGGCGCGGTTCGGGAAAGGGGGCGGTTTGGATGACGGCGGAGCAGTTTGAAAGGGAGAAGAAATACCAGGCGGCGGTGGCGGTCGCCCGCTCCATGCTGAAAAAGGGCGTGATAGACGAGCAGGATTTTCTGCGGGTAGAGGAAAAAATGCGGGAAAAATTCCGTCCGGTCTTGGGTGGATTTTTATTGTGAAAATGGGTGAAAAGGCTTCCTTTTTGGGGTCGCTTCCTATAACATCAGTGTCCAGGAAAGGAGGGCGTATTTATGGGACGCACAATAAAACGGGTAAATATGGCGGCTGTCCGGCCAGCGGAAAAATTGAAGCGCGTGGCGGCTTATGCACGGGTCTCCTGTGGGAAGGATGCCATGCTCCACTCCCTTTCGGCGCAGGTGAGCTATTATAGCGGGCTGATCCAGAAGACGCCGGGCTGGGAATATGCCGGGGTATATGCGGACGAGGCGGTGTCCGGGACGAAGAACAGCCGGGGCGAGTTCCAGAAGTTGCTGGCGGAATGCCGGGCGGGGAATATCGACCTTATCATTACGAAGTCTATCTCAAGGTTTGCCCGGAATACGGTCACAACATTGAAGACAATCCGGGAGCTCCGGCTGATCGGGGTGGATGTGTATTTTGAGGAGCAGAATATCCATACGCTGGGGGAGGATGGGGAATTTGTGCTTACCCTGCTGGCGGCGTATGCGGAGGAGGAAGCCCGGTCGGCTTCGGAAAACCAGCGGTGGCGGGTTCGCCGCAATTTCGAGCAGGGGCTTCCATGGCGGGTGGATATGTTCGGATACCGGCTTGTGGATAACCGGCTGGAGATCGTGCCGGAGGAAGCGGCTCTTTTGCGGAGGGCGGCGGAGCTTTATCTGGAAGGGTATACGCAGGAAATGCTGGCGGACTATTTTGATAAGGCGGGGGCGGTCGGCAGGCATGGGGCGAGGATTTCCGGCACGGGTATCATACAGCTTCTCTGCAATGAGAAGATTGCCGGGGATATGCTGCTGCAGAAGACCCACTGCATAGACCCGATCAGCAAGATCCATAAGGTGAATCATGGGGAATGGACGCAGTATTTTGTGGAAGGGAGCCATGAGGGGATTCTTGACCGGGAAACCTATAAAAAGGTTCTGGCGGAGCGGGCGCGGCGGGTAGAGGCGCTTGGCATGGATGGCCGGGACTGTACGAGGAAGCACCGCCCGTTTTCCAGCCGGATCACCTGCGGGGGATGCGGGAAGCATTTCATGCAGCGGGTATGGGATACGAAAAAGCGGGGCAGGCGGGTGGTATGGGTATGCAAGACGCATATCAGGAGCGCGGCCAGCTGCAGTATCGGGCAGATCCCGGAGCCGCTGCTGGAAAAGCTGGCGGCGGAGGCCATGGGGCGGCGGAAATATGATCCGGAGGAATTTCGGGAGAAGGTTACGGAAATCCAGGTGCCGGAAAATGGAAGGCTTATCTTTGTATTCAAAGACGGCCATACGGTGGAAAAGCAGCATGGTTTTGAATGGCCGGACGGGAGGAGGTGCCATATATGCCAGCAGTAGCGAATGCAAGGGTCACGGTCATACCGGCGAAGAAGGATATCCCGGTGAATGTGCTTTCCGGCGAGGAAAGGAAGCGGCTGCGGGTGGCGGCCTATGCCCGTGTATCGACCAACAACGAGGAACAGCTTACCAGCTATGAGGCGCAGGTGGATTATTATACCCGGTATATCCAGTCAAAAGAGGAATGGGAGTTTGTAAAGGTATTTACGGACGAGGGCATTTCCGCAACCAATACGAAAAAGCGTGAAGGCTTTAACCAGATGGTGGCGGAGGCCATGGCGGGGAATATCGACCTTATCATTACGAAGTCCATTTCCCGGTTTGCCCGGAATACGGTGGATACGCTGACCACGGTTCGGAAGCTGAAAGAGAAAGGGATCGAGGTATATTTTGAAAAGGAGAATATCCGGACGCTTGACGGGAAGGGAGAGCTGCTGATCACCATCATGTCCTCGCTGGCGCAGGAGGAGAGCCGCTCCATTTCCGAGAATGTGACCTGGGGGCAGCGGAAGCGGTTTGCGGATGGGAAGGTGAGCCTGCCCTATGGGCGGTTCCTTGGGTATAAGAAGGGCAGGGATGAGCTGCCGGAGATCGTGGAGGAGGAAGCGGTTACGGTGCGGCTTATCTACCGGCTTTTCCTCTATGGGAAATCACCCTCCGCCATAGCCAGCTATCTGACGGGGGAGGGGATTCCTACCCCGGCGGGGAAAAGGAACTGGCGGCCTAATACGGTGGAAAGTATCCTTACCAATGAAAAATACAAAGGGGATGCGCTGCTGCAGAAAAGTTTCACGGTGGATTTCCTTACGAAAAAGAGCAAGCTGAATGAGGGGGAGGTGCCGCAGTACTATGTGGCAAACAGCCATCCGGCAATCATTGAGCCGGAGATATTCGACCTGGTTCAATATGAGATGAAGCAGCGCAAGGCAGAGGGGCGGTTTACCAGCAGCACCCATCCGTTTTCCGGGAAGATCGTATGCGGGCATTGCGGCGGCTTCTATGGGAGCAAGGTATGGCATTCCAATACGCCGAACCGGGTGCTGGTCTGGCAGTGCAACGAGAAACACAGAGGGAAGGGCTGTCGGACGCCGCACCTTACCGAGGGGGATATCCGGCGGGCTTTCCTTGCGGCTTTCAATGAGGTGCTGGGGAACCGGGCGGAGATCATGGAGGCATACCAGGAGGTCATGGAGGCGCTTACGGATACGGCGGATCTGGATGCCGAGCAGGAGAGGCTTCAAAATGAGGGCGAGGTGGTCATGGGGCTGATACGGAAGGTCATTTCGGATAATGCCCAGAAGGCCATGGATCAGGCGGAATACGGGCGGAAGTATAACGGGTATTGTGAGCGGTACGAGGCCGCGAGGCTGCGGCTGGCGGAGATCGGGGAGCTGCGGCTGGGGCGCATTGCCAAGAGGACGAAGATATCTTTATTCCTGAAAGAGCTGGCCAGCCGGGAGGGGCTGGTGGCGGAATTTGACGAGGAGCTCTGGTACGCCACGGTGGATCATGTGGCGGTATACGAGGATAAGCGCATGGTATTTACTTTCCGGGATCATACGCAGGTGGAGGTTCCGGCGGATAGGTGGAAAGCGGCATAGCAGAAAAAAACGAAGCCCGCAGGTTCTTGGGATAGCAGAGCCTGCGGGCTTTTTCTGGTCTATATGCGTTTCATAAGAAGGAGCAGGGCTTCTTTCTGGCCGTCATTCAGGGTGCTCCATGCAGCGAATAAGGTACGCTGTTCCTCGGTCAGTTCGACGGGGGTATTTCCCTCGGAGAAAAATTGCGATAAAGTAATACCGAATGCCCGGCATACGGCCTCCAGGGTCGGTATGGTCGGGGCATTGTTGCGGTTGAAAAGGTTTGTGATGGTGGACTGGGAAAGGCCGGCTTCTTTTCCGAGCCGGTAGTTTGTCCAGCCGCGTTCATCCATAAGGTCTTTTATATGTTTTATGATATCCATTTCCATCACCGTCACCACCCATTTCCATTTGTATCTATTTTAGTTTCCAAATGGGTGATATAATAGTCATAATCAGTAAAGTGTATACAACCCAGAAGGAACATAATCATAGTATGGTGGATAAATGGATATGCTATCATAGGAAGTTAGGAGGCGTTTTTTGCATGGGAGAACATTTATTTGAGAAACTTGCCCGTGATCGGGGTATCACGGTGGAGGAGATGCGGGAGATCATCTCGGCGCGGATCAGGCGGGGGATGAATGACCCTGACCCAGAGAAGCGGGCGCAGTGGGAAGCGATACCCCATGAGGGGGATATCCCCACGCCGGAGGAGTGGCTGTATTATGCGGTGAATTATCTGATTGAGCATGGGGATGGGGATCTGCTGCGGTGGTATCCGAATCTGTGAAGGGGCGGCCTTGGAGGGGTGTTCATTTTAGGGAAAATTGTTTGAGAATATGGGAACGAGAAGCGGGTATGCACACCTTTTGATGTGATACTCGCTTTTTTCGTATCCGTTTTGATTGTATTAAAGTTTGTCGGGGAATATGGCAACATTTTGGCAACAGAAAATCAGCAAACCATAATAAATGATGTAATTGATGTAAAAATAGGCGTGTATTTGCATAAAACTTAAACAAATATAGTTAAGAATAACAAAGGACACGCCGAGTTCGAATAGTAAACAGAAAGCCGGGAAGCCGCATAAACAGCGGACTTTCCGGCTTTTGAGATGGGGTGTGATACCTTTTTGATACCTAAGTGGTATATTTTGATATATGGATACGATCATATTTATTAACAAGTTTGTTATAACGTAAATCAAGTGCTTGTAATTCATTGATAGGAAATAGCTTTAATAGTAATTTATGAAAAGTTTTGTATGCTCCTCTGACAGGTTTTTCTATTGCAAAGAAAAAATTATCTTTTTTCTTTTTTTCAATTGCTGAAAAATATGTTTCAAAACGAGTGATTATTTCTTTTAAATAGTTGTGAAAAGCTAATCGTTGTTCTGCCGTAAATGAGGAAGAATATTTTTGGTCTATATCATAGTATATACCAACCTGCCTTAAGACATAGGATAATCTAATCTCAGCATTACTGTTGTCCATAAGCAAACGATGAGCTTCTGTAAGCTTATCAAAATCAAAAGAAGCGTCATAATTAAGTATTTCTGTCAACAAAAATCTTGCGTAATGTGTATCTAGTTGAAAACTGTCAAAATTCTCAAGAGCAGCAGCATAGCTATATGCATTTTCAAAGTAAATCTTTGCATCGGTATGCATGTTTAAATTAAGTGCAGTAATTCCAAATTGAAGCCAAAAGAAAGGATTGTTTTTTGAATAATTTTGGATATTATTATAGAAATTATATATATCCTTATCCCTTTGTTTCCAATCAGAATTTCTTTTTCTTCCCCCAAAAATTTCTATTAAATTTGATCTGGATATCAATTTCTTTCGTATTGTATCATAATTTTGAGACAATGATTTGAAAGAATTAATATATATTTTTTTTAACAACTCTGATATTAATGTATAATTTTTGGTCGTACGAATAATGTACTGTGAAAAAATTGAAGATCGAAGTTCTATATCATCAGAAGTACGCAAAAATAATTCTTTAAAGGTTGAACTTAATGACAATTTTTCTATTTCAGCATAACTAATTTCAGTTAAGTGAGCTATTTCGTATCCTTTTAATTTAAAATTACTAATATTACATATAGATTGAGCAAGAATGTATTTTTCCGTTTCTTCGTTTCTAATATCATTAAATATTTTGTCCATTTTTTTGGTGATAATTTTCGAGTCTAACAACATATAAAATATAGAAGATAATCGATTTCTATATTTATTGTTTATTAAAGCATTTTTTTGCGCATCTGAAAGTGTTGAATTGCTCCCCCAAAGGTTGTAATGATTTAATAAAGATATTAATCGCGGTCTATCTTCTTCAGAAATAATTTCTATGTTTACCACTCCTATATCATTAAGGGAAAAATGATAGTCTGTTTCTAAGCGATCAATTAATATATCACTGAGAGATGAGCGACTAGTGGCTACAATTTTGATGTTGTCAGGAAAATCTATTGAGAGTTCTTTAAATATCTGCATATGTAAATCATAGTCATCAATAAAAATAATATTACAAGAAGATTTTCTGCTTCGTATAATACGTAAATCTTCTTGTATAAATTTAGTAGAATTTAAAAAATAAATATTGTTTTCTTCAATAAATTCACTTGCTAGGTAGTCGAGAAAAATACTCTTTCCATTTCCAAAATTAGAGTGTATTATACAAATTTTTTTGCTTTCTAGCACTTTTTTTACTTCATTAAGTGATTCTTCTCTTTTTACATACAAAGGATAAGTGGTTCTAAAATCATACCGATTATATTCACCATATACAAGTAGGTTTAGGACATCATTAGGCGTAATTTTCTTTTGAACATAATTATTAACAAAAATTTCTTGCAATCCCATTAAATTTTTCTCCCGTTTTGTTGGAGTATAGGATGATTTTTCTAATAAAATAGCATCAGCAAGTCCAGTAGCCTCTATTGGATAAAATTTTCCCCATTTATTAAAAAGATAGGTTTGATTACTGCTTATATCTGCTTGGTCGATAAATATTGATTTATCATATATTTTACTATGCATGATTTTTTGTAATTCTAAATCATATTTCAGAGAATAACCTACAAAAATAATTGCTTTACAGTTATTGATGTCATGTACAAATTGGTCTCCCCAATGGGAGTCTAAAAAGCCTTGTTTTAGATAGCTTTCGTTAGTAATTTTAAATTCATTATAAAATTTTTCTGGGGTTATTTTGATTATATTCCCATTCATGTGAATAATTGAACTTTCAATATTGTCAATGGAATATTTAGGTATGGTTGCTGTAATTGTTTCTCGCTCAATATTTTGTTTTTTTGAACTTATTTCAATAATATTATCATAATTAGTAGTATAAATGCGTAACCATGGCAGTCCAATTATTGTATCTTGTACAGGTGTAGATGCTGTGCAGATTAAGCGCAATTTTAGAAAAGATATTAATGCATCGATTCCTTTCCCTACCATTGGGTCATCAATAAAACGTTCAGATATAAGAGCTAAATCATCGCTTCTTTCGATACCAAGTTCATTACACATTTGAAAAGAAAGATTTGAGGCAGTAGGTAGTATTTCGCCTAATTTGTTTGTACCGCCAATAGAAAAGCCGGCACCTAAAAATAAAATTGCATTTCCGTCTAAAGCATGTCTTATAGCAATATTAAGTTCCATTTTAATTCTCCTTTCGCCAATTAAAACTACATTTTTGGTCATCTTTTCCATTGTAATCAACTTTGCTACTCGTAGCAGGCCAGTTGATTTTCCATTCAAAATACTCGTCCTCTGAAATCTCTCCGCTTTTTAACTGCTCTTTCCGCAGACACCACTCCCGCATGAAATCATTGACTAAACCGTACTCTAGCCACATACCTACTGGGGCATGAGCAGGCCAGTCGTCATTGTCATAGTAACGCACCGATTTATCATCAGAAGCGTTGCATTTGCCGGGATTGCGTACAAGCTGAAATAAATGGATCGTGCTGCGGTCATCTTCATCAAGCCAAAGGAATGTAAGCATAATATCTTCGGCGCAGCCGGGGGTAACGCCAATAAAATGGATATAATTGACGTTCAGTATCTTTGCCATTTCCATTAAAGTGTTGTTTTTGGGAACACGATAGCCAGATTCATACTGTGCGATACGAACATCAGCATTGCGTTCCTCATATCCCAATTTCAAACCTAGTTCACGCTGTGTCAAGCCCCGGAACGTGCGTATTCTCTTTATCCGTTCTCCTAATACCATAGTCATGTGTCCTTTCTGTAAATTTGAGTGATTGTTTTGAAATTATCATGTTACATCTGCTCCACAATTCGTCTTTATAGGAAAATACATCTTTGTCAATCTTTCTTTCAACAAAGCCGATTTGTTCATAACATTGTTTCGCTAATGTGTTTTCATTGAAAACATTTAGCTGAACCGCTTTTGCGCCGGTTATCTGAAAAGCGTATTCCAGAGCAAGATTCAGCATTTCTTTTCCATAACCTTTTCCACGTTTGGTTTTATCAACAATAACAAATTTAAGAAAACCAATAT